>OGYG01000052.1_pt1 | contig 121233 bp, 106 predicted proteins | sample 1576481 | NCBI WGS metagenome assembly OGYG01 (sample SAMEA3541497, study PRJEB24748) | human gut metagenome | biome: human gut; feature: human-associated habitat; material: faeces | place: China | collected 2012 | reverse complement strand
ACACTTTATCCTTTTCACTATACATATACGAAACCAATAGGTAAAAATACAAAAAAAACTAGAAAATTATCATGAAAAAATACAAAAAAAGATTCTGATTTCAAAAATCCTATGGATTTAATAATATACAGAATCTTATAAATATAATTTTTAAGAAATAAGTTCATATACAAAGATATTTTTATTTTCTTCTTTACACATGACAAATCCTAAATTCACAAGTAGATGCTGATAGGATGCATCTTCTTGTGGATTCATCGCAAATATTTTTTTCATAGAGAAAACGGATACAGCATACATCAAAATTGCCTCTAATGCTTCTTTTCCATACCCTTTGCCACGATACTCTTTCTTTATATAGACTCCTAATAAGCACTTACCATTATCATCTACATGGATTCCACAGCATCCAATAAAAATATTCTTTTCCTGTATATAAAGAGGAAAGTATTGTAACTGATGTTTTTGATAAGCTTCGATTTCCCCATTTACATACTCCGCAATTTCTTTTTTATCATTGATAGCCATTACCCAGTCTATATCATTCCACAATGTATGAGCCTTATCCAGATCTTCCATTTTCCATGTGGTAAAACCAACATGTTTGCCCATCATAAAATATCGCTCTTCCTCTTTTCTATTTAAAATCGAGTGTATCGCCTGCGTGATTTTTTGGTTATTATCATTCAGTTTTTCCTGCAGATTTGCTGTTGTTTCTTTATAAAGCAATTCGTAATTATGCAATAATCCTTGTGTAATTTCTTTCATATCCAGTTCATTCATCAATTCTTTTCGATTCATTAATGCGATATTCATATTGCGAAGAAAAATCTTACTTTTTCTATGTTCCATTAATTCCTGGAAGGTAATTGTTTTCATCTTCTCATAAGGAATTCCCTCAAATAAAGAAGTATATTGACTTATATGATAAAAAAAGACTTTGTATAACTCTGTTATAGATAAATCACTTTGGAAATAATCTTCCATTCGATGTACCATTGTTTCTAATTTCTCTTTTTTCTGATTGACAAAAAAATCATTGATAAAATGATACATCAATACAGGTACAGCACTTTTCTTTTCCGCAATCACATATCCATTATTCACAAAGTTTAATGTATATAACTGATGACTTCTATACAATTCTTCTATATTTCTACAAGGCAAGGAAGATTTTAATAGAATCGGTTCTTTTAAATGTTCAAAAAAAGAAGAAATACAGTCATTTTCATTTTCAAAAATATGCAGCTTTTCTAAAAAAGAAGGATTCTTCGCTCTGTCTTCATATACCTCAAGAATACTTTTTGTAATACCTGGCGCATTAAACGCATATACTCCTGCTAATTTATCCAGATTTTCTTCTTTCATACACAAAGCACAATATAAGGCAATATTTCCTCCTTTGGAATGTCCGCATAAATAAAAAGGCTTATGAAGAGATTCTTTTTCTAGCTGATGAAGTGATAATAGCTGCTGCCATGTAGGACCATCTAGAAACATCTCAAAGTTATCCATCCAGTCCTGCCATCCTGTTGTATGATATTGTTCATCTAATATTTCACTTCCACGAAAAGCAACAAATAGTGCTTCTTCATTTTCATATATATCATAGACAACACCACTGTTTTTATTATCATCAAAACAGGAAACAAGATACATGCTTCTATAATTTTCTAGTGGTATGCGTTTGATCATTTCAAGATTTCCTTTCGCATCATCTATCTCTTCTGCCTGACGCAACACTTCTTCATCCTTTACTATCATTTGACATAACTTACTAAGTGAAGTACCTACTTTTTTTACATTATAGTAGGATATAAGAGAAAGGTAATAAAAGGTTTCTTCTCTTATCATATATATTCCCCTTTCCTATAACACACTTCTTCCATCCATAATGACATCACGAATTTTTAAATCATGACTTAATACAACCAAATCCACTTTCTTTCCTAATCCTATGGTCTGTGTATAGCACTTGAACTCTTTAGCTACGCTGCCTCCACACATCTCAATACATTCCTGTAAAGGAAATTTATCATAAAGATAGCGGAATGCATCTAGCATATCTATCGTACTTTCATATAAAATTCCATCTTTATATACGCATTTATCTTTCAAAACTTCATGATCATGCAAAGTTAAACCATTTGGATATTTCCATCCTGCATAACGTCCACTTCCACTAACTGCCAAGATGCGTTTACTTCCAAGAAGAGGCATAAGCCACTCTACCATTGCATCTTTTATATGCGTGCCATCCAAAATCAGTTCACAAAGACAATTTGATGTGAAAATAGCATCCATCATCGTGCTTTGTTTATGATTGATTTCTGGCATACGATTACATAAATGTGTAACATGCGTTGCACCATTTTCCAGTGCCTCTTTTACACATGCATAAGAAGCATTGGTATGACCTAGAGATACAATGATTCCATACATATGAAGCATATGGATTGCTTCCATCGCATATTTTAACTCTGGGGCAATCGTCATAATTTTTATATCCTCATGATACTTCACAAGAAACTTTTCCAGCTCTGCCAAGTCAATTTCCTGTGTCTTTTCCCCATGTTCGCTCATAATCATATTATCCGAAAGATACGGTCCTTCTAAATGTGCTCCTAAATAGCGGGCACCTCCGCGAAAATCTTTAAATGCTTCCTTATAAATATCCAGCTGTTTCGCATAATCGTTCAAGCTTTTACAACGTAATGTCGCACAAAAGGAAGTTGTCCCTCTTTTTACATATTCTAAAGATAACTCCTGTAACATTTTTGGGTCTGTTTCTTCACAAGATATCATATGAAATCCATGTGTATGAATATCAATAAATCCTGGGATTGCCAAGTCAGACAGTCCTCTTGGTGTTTTATAATCAATGCGCTCTACATAACCATTTTCTAAATACAAATCTCCAAACACCATAGTACCATCTTGAAAAAATCTTACATTTTCTATGATCGTTTTCATATTACTTCCTCTTTTCTATTACTTCTATTGTATTTCATTCCTTTTCTCTTTACAAGTTTTCCCTATGTCTGTTTTATGATAAAATAGGTATGTTTTAGAAAGGAAACAACATATGAAAAAACGTTATAAAATCTTAATCGGAATTCTTGTTTTTGTTTTTATATGTTTCTTAGGAACACTTTATTTAAGAAAAGAAACACCTAGAACATCAAATACAGATTCCATCCCTGTTCTTGGATATCATCATTTGGCAAGTGATGAACATAAAAAGGAAAACTATCGTTTTGATCCTTGGACAACCAGTATTTCTACATTTGAAAAACATATGAAATACTTACATGATCATGGATATAAAACAATTTCATTAGATGATTTTTATGCATGGTATAAAGGTGAAAAAGAATACGATAATAAAACGGTTGTTCTTACCTTTGATGATGGATATTATTCTACTTTAAAGATTGCACAGCCTATCCTTGAAAAATATGGTTATCAAGCTTCTGTTTTCATGATCGGACATAATATTTCAAATAAGGAAAAGCCATATTCTCCTCCATCAAAACAATTCATCCCTGCATACCTTATAAACGATAATGATACTTTAAAATTTTATTCTCACTTCTATAATATTCATAGAAAAATAAATAATGACTATGCGATCAATGTATATTCTAAACAAGAATTAGAAAAAGATATTCAAAAAGCTGCCGATACATCCAATACCAAATATATGGCATACCCTTATGGAAAATACAATGATAAGGTACAGGAAGCTTTAAAAAGCCAAAAGGTTTCTCTTGCTTTTTCTTATGCAAATTATCGAAATGCGAAAAGAAGTGATGCCCCTTATGAACTTCCTCGCTATATGGTAGATGCCTATACGCCTATGTTTTTATTTGAATGGTTCTTAAACTGATAAAAGGTTCGATTTCCTCGAACCTTTTCTTTTACAGATTATAGTTTTACAAATTTTTCTACATCAAGTACAAAGATCGTAGCTCCGCCAACCTGTACTTCCACTGGGAAAGATGCGTATCTTCCAATATCATAAGATGCCGTGCTTGGTACTACTTCTGTACGTCTTCTACTATATTCACCAATCACTTCAATTGCGCGTTCTACTTTATCATCATCCGTACCAACAATTAATGTTGTATTTCCTGCTCGTAAAAATCCTCCGGTAGTCGCAAGTCTTGTTACCTGATAGTTTTCTTTTGTCAATGCACTTGATACAGCAGGACTATCATCATTTGACATGATCGCAAGTATTAACTTCATAAGAATTTCCCCTTTCTACATTTACGCATGTTTTCTATATGCATATTTTATCACTTTCCTTATACATTTACAAATATATATCAAAGAAATCATTTTATATAACCAAGCATATATCCTTAAATGATATAATCCCAGTATAAAACTTAACAATAATGTAAAGAAATTATAGGATTTCAAACATAATTCTTGTTTCATTTTGTGCTATAATTACTCACAAAGGAAGTGAAAAAGATGGATAAATTAGGACTTGTATTAGAAGGAGGAGGAATGCGTGGTTTATATACCGCAGGTGTTCTTGATTTCTTTCTAGATCATGATATATATGCAGATGGGGTTATTGGTGTTAGTGCTGGTGCATGCCATGCGGCCAGCTATATTTCTCATCAAAGAGGACGAGCTTTTCGTACGGGTACACAGTATTTAAAAGATAAACGCTATATGAGCCTGCAGTCTTTAATAAAAACAGGAGATTTATTTGGTGCAGATTTTGTTTATAATCAAATTCCTAATAAACTAGATTTATTTGATTATGACGCTTTTCATCAAAGCGGAATTAAAATGTATGCTGTTGTCAGCAATCTTGAAACAGGTAAAGCAGAATATCTTCCATGTATCAATATGCATAATGATACCATTAATATTCGTGCTTCTGCTTCTTTACCGCTTCTTTCTAAAATTGTGGAAATCAACGGCAAGAAATACTTAGATGGCGGTGTTTGTGATTCTATCCCTGTAAAACAGTTTCAAAATATGGGATATAAAAAGAATATTATCATATTGACTCGTGCTATCGATTATCGCAAAGGAAAAAACAATATGCTTCCAATTATACGTAAAGCATATAAAAAGTATCCAAAATTTGTAAAAGCAATGGAAAATCGCCATATTCTTTATAATCGCACATTAGATGAAATCGGTGTTATGGAAAAAGAAGGCAGTGTCTTTGTCATCCGCCCAAGCAAACCTGTAGAAATTGGGCGTTTAGAAAAAGATATAACAAAATTAAAAGCACTATATGAAGAAGGATATAATGATGCGAAAAAGCATTATGAAGCATTAATGGAATTTATAAACAAGTAGATAAAAGGGATTGTGATATAGTAGGAGAATTTCTCTTAATACCACAATCCCTTTTTTATTTTTTACTTATTTCATCTACTCTTCGATATAAGTCAATAAATTCATCGCATAAAACCTTAAAGCTGTCTGCACTTGCAAGTATATTCTGTGCATGACTTAATAATAAAGTTATTACTACCTCATTTCCACTTGCCTCCTCAGATACGAGCTGCTGATGTACACGATGTGCTTTCGCATATAATTCATTCCCTTTGCGTATGAGTTCATTACATCCTTCATAATTGCTGCTTTTAGCTTCCTGAATTGCTTCAATATAAAAATTCTTTGCCTGCCCTGCATCTGATATGATTTCCAGAATATCCATTTCTGAAGGTTTCATACATTCATCTCCTTATGCCTTTATACGAAATATATTCTAACATAATCTCATAAAAAAAGGCATCTTATTCGATACCTTCTTTCTTTTCTTTTTGACATTTTTTTTGTTTAACTTGTGTTATTTTTTTCTTACAAAGATTCCATATAGAAATTAGAGGATGAAACTTTTTAGAAATCATTCCACTTGTTTCAATAAAAACCTCTACAATAAACGCAATAATAAACAAAACAATAAAACCAGCGGTTTTATTTACGATATATATGTATGCAGTCAATCCAAATAAAGCTGTCACAATATACAAAATGATAACCGTATTTCTTTGTCCAAATCTTTGCATAAGCAAATGATGTACATGCTTTTTATCTGCTTCTGAAAACTTATGCCCACTTAATTTTCTTCTTAAAATAGCTCCTAGTGTATCAATAATTGGTACTGCCAATATCAAAATAGGAAGTGCCAGTGTCATGATCGTTGAACTTTTAAAACCTAGTAAAGAAATTGCGGAAATAATAAATCCTAAAAACAAGGCACCGCAATCCCCCATAAAGATACTTGCCGGATGCCAGTTATATATTAGAAAACCTAAAGTAGCTCCCGCTAAAATCAAAGCCATAGTATGGATGTCCCACCTGTTATCCACAACCGATAAACAAGCAATGATAATTAAAATAATAGTAGATATACCACCTGCAAGACCATCTAATCCATCAATCAGATTAACCGCATTGGTAATACCTATAATCCAAATAAGCGTTACCAGCACAGAGATAAGTCCCATATCAATTTGAATACCAAAAGGCAGACGAATAACATCTAAGCTTACTTTTCCAACAACCATCAACATAATTGCCGCCGCTATTTCAAATAGTAATTTATTTCTTGGTTTAAGATCCACCATATCATCTATCAATCCGCCAAGAAACATAATTGTCCCACCTAAAAGAATCCCATTAATCGTCATATCGGTTTTCATAAACACCGCCATGCAGATAATAAAAGATACGTAAATCGCAACGCCTCCAATACGGGCAATCTTTCCGCAATGTACCGTTCTTTCATTTTCTACTGCATAAATTTCAAGCCGTGTCGCCACGACTTTCAATATCGGTGTAAGCAATGCTGATAAAACCAAAGGAATCAGCAAATACATGAGATAATTCATATATACACCTCGCTTTACATGCGAATTTTACTTAACGTACCAAATGTAAGTTTTCTAACAGGATACCTGTTCCTTCCGCAACACAGCGAAGCGCATTTTCCGCAACATACACAGGAATGTGCAGTTCATTTCTAAGAAGTTCATCAATACCATGCAACAAGGCACCTCCACCTGTTAACACAATACCTCTTGTAACGATATCACTAGCAAGTTCTGGTGGTGTCTGTTCCAATACCGTTCTGCAGGCACGTACAACATCCTGTAAACTTTCTTCCATACTTCCTGCAATTTCATCACTGTTTAAGGTAATCGTTGTTGGAAGTCCGCTGACAAGATCACGTCCACTAACTTCCATTGTTTCATGAAGACTGCTTTTCCAAGCAGTACCAATACGTTTTTTAACTTCTTCTGCTGTACGATCACCAATCAGCAATTTTTTATTTTCTTTAACAAATTTAATAATATCGCGATCAAACGTATCACCAGCTACTTTTAAAGATGTACTAGATACGATTTCCCCTAAAGAGATAACCGCAACATCTGTTGTACCTCCACCAATATCAAGTACCATGCATCCACTAGGTTTTCCAATATCTAACCCAGCTCCAACCGCAGCTACTTTTGGTTCTTCTTCAATATATACTTTTTTAGCACCTGCACGATATGCTGCATCACGAATTGCATTTCTTTCTACACTTGTAATATTGCTTGGGCAGCAAATCAAAATCGTAGGACGTTTAAACATTCCTTTGATTGCCAGCTTTTTAAAGAAGAAATTCAACATAATTTCTGTTACTTCAAAATCCGCAATAACTCCATCTTTTAATGGACGAATTGCTAATACTCTTCCTGGTGTTCTACCAAGCATATCTTTGGCATCCTGTCCGGCTGCTAAACATTTTTTAGTTTCTGCATCTATTGCTACAACGCTAGGTTCGTCAATAACGACACCTTCGCCTTTTACATACATTAATAAATTGGCTGTTCCTAAGTCGATTCCTACTTCTTTTGAAAACATCATTTACATTCCTCCATTCTACGGGCATTAAACATTATAACACAAAATTATGAATTAAAAAGCTTAATTCATGAATCTTCATATAGTGTTAAGAATTGCTTATTTTCATAAAAACAGTACCCGTATAACAGGTACTATTTCAATTCTTCCAGTGTTTTATCATATATCGTTTCAGGATCTACCAGTTTTCCATTTACCTGTGTAACGATATGTACATGATTTCCTAAATCTTTATTGTAAATATTTTTACCAGCTGTTCCTATCGTCTGTTTCTGCTCAATATGTTCACCTTTTTTTACCTGTATGGCATCTAGACTTTGATAGGTTATAATTAAATCTCCGCTTTGTATGACAACTGTATTTCCAAACAGTTCATCATTTCGCACATCGCTGACTTCTCCAGAAAAAACTGCCTGCACCTCAAAAACCTGATCATTCAATGCATAATCAATCCCCTGATTTCCACGATAAACACCTTCAAACTGTGTAATGTTGTTTATTTCACTTTCTTTACCATCATAATAATCAAGAACGACCTGTGCATCTACAGAAAATGGTTTTACACCTTTTTGCTGTGCATCCGGCAATGCTAATACAGGGAGTGTTTCTTCCTGAAAAACCGCACTGTCTTTCTTGTTTTGCTGCTGATGATAAAAACGATAAGAAATAAGTCCACATCCAGCTATCAACAAACAAGAAAGAGAAATCAATAATTTTTTCTTCGATAGTTTTCTTTCCTTTACATAACTATACATTTCATCACCTCTAGTGATGAGTATGCCCTTCTCAAAGACCTTTATACACCAAGTTTTTCAATCTTTGTCTTAGGATAATAATGCGAAAGAATCTGCTTATAACTCTTTCCTTTCTCTGCCATAGCCTGTGCCCCTATCTGTGACATACCAACACCATGTCCATATCCTTTCGTCGTTATCACAACATTATCCTTACTCTCTTTAATCGTAAAACAGGAAGAGCGAAGATTCAGTTTTTCCCTTACTTCTCTGCCTGTAAATACAATACGATCTATACGAATTTCTTTTACATATCCACTGTCATATCTTATCGGCTCTTCAATTTCATGAACTGTATTTTGAAATCCCAATGCTGTTGAAAATTCCTGTTTGCTCATCGTTATGCTTTTTTCATATTCTTCGCTTTGTTTATCCCAGGAAGAATCAACACTAACAAGATAAGGCACTTTATTCCCCCAATATTCCTGTGCATTCGCTGTTTTTCCACAAGAACTGCTAAAAAACAAAGCGGAAATTGGTTTTCCCTGATATGTAAGAATTTCTCCTGTTGTTTCCTGAACTGCCTGCTGTATCTTTTTATGATATACATCGTAATTATCTTTCCAGATGTCTTTTAACTGCTTGTCATCACGATATACCTGTGTATTGGTTGTATCATCTACTTCATACCCTCGCTGTACAACAAAGGTTCTCGCAGCTACACATTGTGCTTTCAATGCCTCCATTTCAAATGCTGGTGACATTTCCGAGGAAATAACTCCTTCCAAATATGATTCGATATCCAGACATAGATCTTTTCCATCTGCACGTGTAACATGTACCTTCTGTATTTCTTCCCTTTGATAGTTCCCATTTTCTTTCCAGAAAAGATAGTCTTCTCCACTATGTACCCAAAGCATAAAAACAAGCACAATGATCAATACAACAAGAATTCCTTTACTGATTTCCTTCAATCTTTCACACCCTTATTTCATTCTATGACCTCATCCAGATTTTCATTCCTTTCTTCCTGCAGTTTTTTTCGATAATCGCTAGGAGACAAGTCATAATACTTTTTAAATACACGATTAAAATATAACTGATCTTCCATTCCTATCTGTGCCGCAACATCTTTTATTTTAAAAGATTCATTAGATAACAGTTCCAATGCTTTTTTCATACGCTTCTCATTAATATAAGACTTTAAATTCATTCCTGTTTCATTCTTAAACAAATGCGACAAACTGCTTTCACTCATAGAAAAATGCTCTGCAATTTCTTTTAAAGATAATTTTTCCTGATAGTTTTCATCTAAATAATTCATGACATCTACAACTTCCTGACGATAACGGTTAAAGTTTTCATCTTTCAGCCATTCTTCTACCAGCACAAAACCTTCCATTAAAACTTCCTTTAGTTTAGAAAATGTATCACAATGACGCAGATTCATTACAATCGTATCCAGCGAATACATATTCTTATGTCCTTTTACCATTTCATTTCCTTCAATGTTATGCAAAATAAAGATGTAATATTCAATAACCTGATAAGGTTCTATGCACTCTTTTTCCATCATATTAAAGGACTCTTCCAGCATTTTCTCTGCCTTTTGAAAATCTCTTGTGCTCATAGCTTCCATAATATCTTTATGCCATGACATATGTGCTACATCCAAATCCACATATTCTTCTTTTTCCTCCACAAACATCAAGGTTCCACTTCCTCGGTAAAAATGATTTCTAGATGCCGCAAACACATCCCCACAGCACTGATAAAAATCTTTTATATCCTCCATCACATTAGATAACACAAAGGATATCTGAACATTTAAATACTGCTGTATATTTCGAATCATCGTATGACAGATATTTGCCATTCGCTGCTTTTGTCCTCCCTGCAGTAAAATGATCGCAGTGTGGTGATTCAAAAAGAAACTTCTAAATTCGATATCAAGTGGAACACTGTCTCGCATTTGATCATATAAGAATTTTTCCAGTTTTTCATGTTCCTCATATTTTTCTTCATAAAATAAATGAATATTATCTACATGCAGATAGGCTACCTGATATTCTTTTTTATACGGCTGAACAAAAGCTGACTCCAAATAGGCATCTTCTTTTTCTATTTTTTCCTGATTCTTAATAAGCAATAAAGTTTGTTTAATATGATTTAACCATTTAATCTCTTCACTATCCTCTTTTTCCTGCGCAGATTCACAATGTACAAGTCGCTGTCTTACTGCTTTCTCTAACTGTTCCTTATCCAAAGTGACTTTTAATAAATAATCTGCTGCTCCTGCCTTCATTGCATCTCTTACAAGTTCAAAATCAGAATAATTGCTTAAGGCAATAATTTGTGTATCTGCTCTTTCTTCTTTTACTTTCCGTATCAATTCAATACCATCCATCTGCGGCATTTTTAAATCTGTAATGATCAAATCCGGATGTACTTTCTGGAATACCCCATAAGCTTCTATACCATCTTTTACAGCCGCTACAACATCACAGTTAAGTTCTTTCCAATCCAGCATATTTTGCAGCGTCATACGAATCAGACGCTCATCATCAACAATCAAAACTTTATACATCTTCATCAACCCCTTTTTTTAAAGGAAGACACAAAGTAACCATCGTTCCTTTTCCTTCTTCACTTTCAATTTTCATATCATATGGCTTCCCATACATCAAAGATATACGCTCCTGTATATTCTTTATTCCAATATTGCTTAATCGAGAACGTTTTTCCATTTGCTTTTCTATTGAAAAACCTTTCCCGTTATCCCCAATAACAACCATCAGACAGTTTTCTTTTTTATATATACGAAGCGTAAGTTTTTGATGCAGCCCATCCTCACGAAAAGCATGTAAAATACTATTTTCCACAATCGGCTGTAACAAAAACTTCAAAATACGATAATCTTCTACACCCTTGTCTACAATATACTCCGTCTCAAACAAATCCCCATAACGCAGTTTCTGTATAACGATATAATCCTGCACATTATGAATTTCTTCCGCAATACTAACATATTCCTGTTTATCCACAATTGTATTTCTAAGCAGGCGTGATAAAGCACTGATTCCCTCACTTACCGGTGCATCTTCATTTAAAATTGCCAGATATCGCAATGTATTTAACGTATTAAACAGAAAATGTGGATTAATTTGAGCCTGCAGAAGCTGGATTTGCGTCTGTCTTGTCTGCTCCTGTTCACTTTTTACTTTTTCCAGTAAATCATCTGCTTTTACAAGCAATTCATTAAAGTTCTCACTCAATTCATGCAGTTCATCATTTCCATGATCTTCAACAAATCCATGCCTAAAATTACTTTCTTTAGCTTTTCTCATAGATACTACAAGATTATGAGTAGGATCATAAATACTTTTATAAATCATCATTGAAAAAATACTTTCCACAAGAATAACGACCAGTACATTTAAAAACAGCATATTGCGAAAACTTTGCACATCTTTCATTACATACTCTTCCTGCGCCAGTGCCACAAGATTCCAGTTGAAATCTTTCGCTTTCAACTGTTTTTGGTAATACATTGTATTATCCAGCTTGATTTTATCTTTATTAGAAGAAAAGTTATAGTTTCGCATGGCATCATCCCCTAATAGATAATTGCCCTGTTCATCACATAGAAACAGCAAGCGCTCTTCATTTTTCTCTTCTTTTTGAAACATATTATGAAAAACATCTTCATTGTATCCTATACAAATATACCCTAAAACTTTCCCATTTCTTTTTAACGCACTGCTTAAAGAAATCTGTTTATGCTCTGTATCAAAGCTCCAATGAACTTTTTCCTCATCATGTAAATCTTCTGCATAGTATTTCCCATCCTGATATAAAAGACGTTTCTGTTCATCAAAGAAAGAAAATGCATTTCTTTCCAAAAGAGCGGAATGTTTTCTTTCCAGTTCCTTTATATCTTCCCTACTCATAGGTTCCTGTGCAACTAAACAATCATACAAAATTTCTTCCTGTAAAACATCTTGCATCGTCTGTTCCATCTGTGATGTTTTATGATATAAGGCTGCTTGTGCAATTTCCAGTGACTGTGATAAATCTTTCGCATTTTTTTCCAGTATCATATCTGAACTCATTTGATAATAAACAAAAAGAACGATCAGCATCATCAATAATGGAAGCAGCAGAAAGCCAAACTGCATACGTTGTCGTATTCCTATACTACGCAATATTTTTTGAAATCTTTTCATTTTTATAAACCATTATATACAGAAAGTGCTAATAAAAACTGTGCCACTAGATATCCCAAAGCCAAAGATAAAAGCAATAACAGGCATTGTACCTTTGCTGGTTTTCTTACATCGCAAAAACGATCAAATCGAAGGGATGACAAAGCCCAGAAACTAGCAATAAAACAAAGTAAATGTATACCAATATTGAGAATGAAAAATGACATAGGAATACCTCCATATTTTTTCATTATTATACCATATTTCTACGCGCGATACTTCTTTCGTAAAATATTTAAATAAATCCCTAAATGAAATACGTATTTACACAATACAAAATAAAAACCAGCACTCTTGATAAGTACTGGCTAAAAACAGGCATCACAGTTACAAACTGTTAGAAATCATCATCATTTCATCTTTGGCATACATCAAAAAATCCTTATATCCACAATAGTCTTTTGTATAGTATGTAATATTTAGACGTTTACAGTTTTTATGACATATATTTACAAACGGACAATTTCTACACTCTGTGCATTCTCTTCTTTCTTCTTTCAAAAACTTCTGCATTGCATCTGTTTTTACAAGTTTTATCAAACTGTCCTCTTTTATATTCCCACAGCGATACGCATCTAGCACATAAAAATCGCATGGATATACATCACCATTGCTTTCTATTACAAACTGTGGTGTACAATAGCCAAGCATACCACACTGCTGAGGTCTGATTCCTTTAAACATAGGAATGATATTATCAAATAAAGTAATGCTTATATAGTTTCCCTTTTTGTATTCCGCAAGCCACAGACGAAAAAAAGCTTTATAAAAAGATGCAAATTCTTTCGGATGTAATGAATTTTTATTCTCACTTTCATCTAAACCCGGTAAACAGGGAATCAGCTGTACATAGGACAACTGATTCTGCTTATAAAAACGAAACAGTTTTTCCGGATGCTTTGATAATTGAGAAGTTAATACGGTTAAGATATTAAAAGGTATTTCATACTGTCTTAATAACTGTATCGTTTTAAACACATGTGAAAAGGTTCCTTTTAAAGACTGATCCATACGAAAATAATCATGTATCTCCTTATATCCATCCAAAGAAACTCCAATTAAGAAATTATATTTTTTAAACAATGCGCACCATGACTCATCAATTCTTGTCCCATTTGTCTGTAAGGCATACTGAATGTTCTGTTTTGTTTTATGCTTTTCTGCATATTCACAAAATGATGTAAAGTAGGATAAACCTGCCATAGTAGGTTCTCCTCCCTGAAAGGCAAAGGTAATATGAGCATCTTCTCCAAGGCCTAAAGCCTTATCAATTAAAGCATGCATCGTATCTTCTTCCATGATGCCATATGCAGAAACTTCTCTATGCTCTGCAACATCATAATAAAAACAATAACGACATCGCATATTACATAAAGAAGATGCCGGTTTAATCAAAAAACTAATATATTTCATACTACACCTCATTATCTATATTTTAATAATGTATTGAAAAAGGCGCTACTCATTGAACAGCACCATATCCATTAACTTTACTCTGATTGTGAATACTCTTCTTTATGAAAATAAATACTGCTTGCGGAAAACACGATGAAGAATAACAAAGAAGTTTGCACCCAGTAAATCGTATAATCTAAGATTCCATGAATTAGTACGGTAAGAAGAAACGCAACAATCAAAGAAAATAAACGCATATCGATTCTTCTTTTAAACAGAAGCCATACTTCTTTTAAGTTGCTTCCAAGATAAACAAGCAAAATAATACATGGAATCAATCCATGACTTAATAAAGGATCAAGAATTACATTATGTGCATGCTGTGTAGGATGTCCTCCATATTGTTTATATATATGGTAGTACGTTAAAGGTCCTTCCCCAAACAATGGATGTGCTTTTATTCCTTTCACTGCTGTTTTCCAGATTTTTGCTCTTTTAAGAAAATCTCCCAGGATAGAGGTTCTTTGCATAAGTTCAGGATATACAAGTAAACTTATCCCTGAAACAGCAATAGCACCCATTGAAAAAGAAAAGAAACCAAAGCGTTTATTCATTAAAAACATAAAAGGAACTGTCACAACAAAAGGAATCCATGCAGTTCTGCAACCTGTTAAATACAACGCAAATAAATTTGCCGCAATGGTAAACAAATAAAAAACAATTCTTCGCAAAGTTTTTACCTGCATCATTTTATAGACACAAATCAAAACAATGAACTCAATCATCATCGCATAATAATTGGCATTAAAAAAAGTAGAATTTACACGATCTTTCGGACTGTCTTCAATGACCAAATCAAGAAAATGATAATCTAGACGATTAATAATACGAACATATTCCATCAATGCCCAGACAACACAAAACAAAGAAATGATACAGCACGCATCCAGCAAGAGTTCAAATAACCTTTTATTGATATATGTACGATAATAAAAGACAAATAAAAAAATCAAAAGAATTGCTACTCCGCATACAGCACCAAGCCAGTTTTTATAAAAAAATGCCACCAGCGTTGTAATTATACAAAAAGCTATTGCGAAATAAGACTTTGGTATATTTCGAATAATCCCTAACAGTCTTCCTTTTATAAGAAGATAAAAAAGAATTCCTGCAATTACAATCATTGAACAGTAAAATGGCAAAAATATGGAACATACCAAAACCATAATGATGTATTCATCACATGTAAATCCATCTAATTTTCTATGCAGGAAATCTGACAAACTACGCAACATATAGTCCTCCTATATAAAACACAGTTATTATAACATTCCCCTTATAAAATAACAAATCTTCTATCATTACGTTTTTGAAATCTTCTATCATTACGTTTTTGAAAGATTAAAAAAAGAAGAATTCCTACAAATCCTTCTTTTATCGAAAAGATGTAATTAGCGCAAAATACCCGTCTTTCTTTTTATATTTTTCTACTGCTTTTTGTGCTAATTGTTTATCTTCACTTAGCGCAAAAACTGTACTTCCACTTCCAGACATCAACACACTCATAAAGCCCATATCCAATAAATCTTTTTTGATGTCTTTAATTTCCGGTACCAGCTGAAATGCACTATATTCCAAACTGTTTGCGATGACATCCTGCAGCTTTTCAAATTCATGTGCACAAAGCACTTCTTTTACCTTTGCAGAATCAGGATGTTCACATTTATGAAAGTCCAGCATTCCAAATGCTTTCCCTGTTGAAACTCCTTTATTTGGTTTTATCAAAACAACATGCAAAGGATAAGAGAAATCAAATGGTTCTAACTTTTCTCCAATTCCTTTTACGATGGCACATTGACTTAAAACACAGAAAGGAACATCGGCTCCTACCTGTTTGCCAAGCTGTGCAAGCTCTTCTATCGTAATATCAACATGACATAGCTTGCGAATTGCTCGAAGTACAGCTGCACCATCTGCACTGCCTCCCGCAAGGCCTGCTTCAGCTGGAATATGTTTTTCTATATGAACATGAAAATGTTCCTTTAATCCAAATGTTTTTCTCATCAACTCCACAGACTTTACAACGGTGTTTGTTTCATCCATGACAAGACCTTCTATATTACAAGAATAAACATCTTCTTTTGCCAGCTCAATCGTAATTTCATCATGAAGTTCTAAAGGCATCATGATCATATCCAGTTCATGATAACCATCTTCTCTTTTTCCAACAACATCTAAACATAGATTGATTTTCGCATATGCTTTACATTTCATGATGCACCTCATATAAACGCAGGAAATCTTCCATTACAAGACTTTCTGCTCTTCTTTTCCCATCAATACCGGCTTTTTCCAGTTCTTCTTTTGCCTTTTCTTTATCCTCACAATATGTCTGATAATTATTTAAAATCGTTTTTCTTCTCTGTTTAAAACATGCCTTTACCAAAGAAAAGAATGCTTCTTCATTAATATCTTTGGAAGGAAGAAAACGAAAATGCAGCACTGCACTATCAACATTTGGTTTTGGCATAAATACATTTCTAGGTACCTTCATAACATTTCTTACTTCACAGCGATATTGGGTAACAATACTTAACGCATTGTAATCTTTTGTATTTGGCACAGCAGAGAAACGATCTGCCACTTCTTTCTGCATCATGACCGTAATAGCCGCAATATCTGCCTGCGATTCAAAAATTTTAAATAAAATTGGTGTTGTAATATAGTAAGGAAGATTGGCCGCAATGACAACATCCATTCCTTCTTTACGATACTTATCTACCCATGCTTTTAAATCAACTTCCAGAAAATCCTGCATGACCAAAGTAAAATTATCATATTCTTCCAAGGTATCTTTTAATACATCGGGAAGTCTTTCATCAATTTCAAAAGAAACAACCTTTTTTGCATAGTCACACAAATACTGTGTCAAAGCACCGATACCAGGTCCTATCTCAAATACAACACAATTATCAGAAACAATCGCGCTGCGTGCAATTTTCTCTACGACACCTGGTTCAATCAAAAAGTTCTGCCCATAATTCTTCTTGGCAAACATATCATGTTTTTCCAGTATTTCTTTTGTTCGAGAGGGGGTTGCGATTGGTTTTCTCATACAGATTTCCTTTCTTCCTTTAACAGATGCTCTACATCTTCCTTTGTTTTTTGTAACATATTTAATCGTTTCCACAATGTTTTCGCATTTGGTTTTCCCAAATGCAAAACACTGGCTATCTTTTCTCTTTTCGCTGCACTGTCTTTACCACCATTTAAACCTAAAGATAAAAAATCTTCTCTAGATAAGGTTTCCTGTGCATTCTTATCATAGGTAAACAAATGCTGCAGCGATTCTAAAATATCTTCTTTAGATGCATGTTCTACACCTACTTTTTTGCTTGTTCTTGCTTTCTTTTTTTCAATATAGGCATTTTTACATCCATCAATAGCTTCATTTATGGTATTTCGAATATATTCTCCTGGATAATCCGGATCTGTAAAAATAATGACACCTCGTGTTTGTTTCGCAATACGAATCTGCTCTATGACTTCTTTATCAATACTGATACCATGCGTCTCAATCGTATCACAATCCACATAACTCTTTAATACATTCGTGTCATTTTTACCTTCCACTACGATAACTTCTTTGATTTTCACCAGTAATCACCGCATTTATTTTACCATAGTTTTTAAAAAAGGCATAGACTCGCATCTATACCTAAAGAGGACAGCTCCCATTTTTCATACCGCCTAGACGAATGATCTGCGCCTTGGCTGATGTATTCGATACTTTTTGAATCGCTCCAGAATTTTCACTGCCGATATATAAATCTACATGCGTTCCACGTATTGCGCCTCCTCGATCTAACACAATCGCTTCAAACGGTTTATCTGGAGATATTCCACTTCCTTGCAGTCCATGATCATATACCTTTAAAACCGAGCACATAGGGATTCCTGGATCTGCCGCAATCACATAATATTTTCCATACTGAATACCAGGCTGCCAGCTTCCATTTGGAAGAAGGACTCCTTTGTTTATATCCAGCTTTACACCCATTGCTGTATTCCCTTGTCCATTATTGAAATTGCATCCGTAACAATCAACTCCATAAGTTGTCGTATACAATGGAAACAATCCATTTTCATCCGATGAAATTCCTGCCTGTCTGGCAAGTTTTGTTTTCTTTTCTTTTTCTCGCTTTTTTCTTTCTGCCTCTTTTTGTTTTTCTACTGTACTTACAACATCCTCACTTAATGTTTTTAATGCACTTACACTTCGAAGCTCACCATCTGCATTGCGGACATTTGTCACAAAAGATTCGTTATTTTGAGGTTTCATATTCTCAAGAAAAGCAATTTCCTTTATATCATTTTCATCCACAGAGTGATAAAGCTGCATTACTGATAACATGTTTTCATGCTCGATAGCTTGTTTATCCCCTGTAAATAATAATTCTGTTTTATTCACTGTTTGTGTAGCAGAGTTTCCACTTGCACATCCAAATAACGTGAAGATACTGATGAGTAAAGCGAATTGCATTCGTTTTGATACCATACAGGTTCCTCCTTTTTACAGAACGTTCCATAGTCTAACATACTTTCTATAACTTGTCCAATATTTTTATTTATTAACATGTTTATGGTTTTATTTTTCCCTGATATCTGCGTTTTATACACCATCTTTTTTCTCGCCTTTTTAAATTAATGCGATAAATAAAGGATTTACTTTCTAAGTCTATGAATTTTATTCTTTTTTTATACCAAATAATTATTGTGAAATTTATATTTTATTTCACATATTATACACTTTTACATTTTCTGTGAAATCGCTACCGACATGATATTTAAAGCCTCTAAGAACAACCAATTCATTTGTGAAAAATGCAATAAATTTATAAAAAAAGACTTCAACATTACGTCAAAGTCAGTTTTCTTTCGCGATTTCCACTTTTATTTTTTTCCCTTTGATTGTCTTTTGGTTAAGTGCTTTCAATACTTCTTTTCCTTTTCCGTTTAAGATATCTACATAAGATTGATGTTCCTGTACCTGTATTACGCCAATATCTTCACTTTGTATTCCTTCTATCTGGCAAATTGCCCCTACAATATCTCCCGCTCTTATTTTTTTTGATTTTCCTTTATTGATATAAAGTTTGCAAGTATCTTTCTTTAACTCTTCATTCTTTTTTCTTTTTTCTTTTTGTGGTTTTTTTAGATGATGGATCATTTCTTCCTGAATTTCTATCTGTTCTACCTTTTCTTTTTCTCCTTTCATTAAAGAATATCCTAGATAGCTTTCCAATTCCTGTATTCGCTCTTTATTGTCGTCAGATATCAAAGAAATGATTTTTCCCTGTAGTCCATTTGCCCTTGCGGTTCTTCCCATACGATGTATATAGACTTCTCCGTTTTTGGGTACATCATAATTGATAATATGACTGACATCCTGTACATCAATTCCACGTGCCCCTACATCACTGCATACTAGAATTCGAAGTTTTCCCTTTTTAAAATCGTTTATATTCATGATGCGATCTTCCTGTAGCATGCCTCCATGCAGCATATCCACATCCATTCCCAATTCATGCAGATCTTCACATATATTTCGTACTCTTTCCTGTGTCTTGGCAAAAATCATACAAGTATCCGGTTGTTCCATACATAACAGTTTTTCCAAAAAAGAAAGTTTATCCTTTTCTGCAACCTCATACACACATTGTGAAAGTGAAGAAATATCCATTTCTTCCTCTTTTATATGTAAAACATGAGCATTTGGCAGTGTCTCCATAATAAGCTCTTGAATTTTTTCTGGCATAGTTGCGGAACAAAGACAAGATACACAGTTTACAGGAAGATAAGACAGAATTTCTTTCATATTTTCAAAAAATCCCATTTTTAACATTTCATCAGCTTCATCAATGACAACATAGGATAAAGAACGCAAAGATAATGTTCCTCGCTTTAAATGATCCAAAACTCTTCCTGGCGTACCAATCACGACATGCGTTCTTTGTTTCAGGTCTTCTATCTGAAATTTATATGGCTGTTTTCCAAAAATCGCAACACTTTTTAATCTGCGATAAGTACTTAACATATCAAATTCTTCTTTTACCTGCAATGCCAGTTCTCTTGTCGGTACAAGAATAAGTGCTTGTGCTTCTTTTTCTTCCCATATGATATTTTGTATCAGCGGAAGAAGATAAGCAGCTGTTTTCCCACTTCCTGTTCTTGCCTGGACAACCACATTTTCCTTTGCGCATAAAAGAGGAATCACTTTCTGCTGCACTTCATACATTTCTTCATAGCCTAGTTTATCCAATGCCTTTTGTATCGATGCATCCAGTTCACATTCACGAAACAACATACCATCACCCATTCTACCTTTCTATATACTATAAAGAAGGATGGAGAAAACCTCCATCCCTTACAAACAGTCACATTATATCATACTTTTTAACTTTTTATCTTTCTTTTTTCTCCCAGCGTGCATATACTTCTCCAATTCTGGAAAGTGCTTCTTTCAAGATACTTTTCTGTGTACCGATATTTAAACGCACCCAGTTTTCTCCATCCGCTACAAAATAGCTTCCAATTACCATAGAAATATTTGCTTCTGTAAAGAAACGTGTAATTTCTTCTTCATTTTCAAACACATCACGCATATCGATCCACGCAAGGAAAGAAGAATCTGATTTCATTACTTTTGCCTTTGGCATATGTGTTTCAAACCATTCATATACGATTTCAAAGTTTTCAGAAATATATTGTGTTAATTCATCTAGCCATTCTTCACTTTTATTGTAGGCGGCAACAATTGCAGGTATCGCAAAGACATGTGGACTTGTTACATACACTTTCTGCAAGTAAGCAAGGAAACATTCTCTGATCTCTTTGTTTTTGATAATAATATAGCTGGACTTCAATCCACCAAGATTAAACCCTTTGTTTGGAGAAACACACATAATAGAGTAATCCGCAATTTCTTCATGTGCATTCCAAAGGGTTGTGAACGAAGCACGATCAAAAATCACATCACGATGAATTTCATCACATACTAATAAAACATTATGCTTGATACAAAGTTCACTTAGACGATGCAGTTCTTCTTTCGTCCATACACGTCCACTTGGATTTTGCGGGGAACAGAAAATAAACAGTTTTACTTTTTCTTCTACCATTTGTTTTTCCATTGTTTCAAAATCCAGATAGTAACGCATATTTTCCAGTTTTAATGAGTTGCAGATCAATCTACATCCCCCATGTTCCACTGCTTCCGCAAAAGGATCATACGCAGGTGTATTGATCATAACCGCATCTCCTGGCTTGCAGAAACACTGTACGATGTAGTGTAATGTCCCACAGGTTCCAAATGTCAGCTTGATCCATTCTTTCTTTATATCTACATGAAATCTGCGTTTGTTCCAGCTGATAAGGGCATCATAATATTCATCATAAGCATACGTATACCCATAATCGCCAAGTGCAGCACGATCTACCATTGCCTTTTTAATTGCAGGTGAACATTCAAAATCTAAATCTGCCAAATCCATAGGAATCGCATTTTCATTTAATCCAAACTTTTCTTTTAAAATTTTATTATCCCATTTACGACATTTTCCTAGTTTTCGGTCAATGACATGGTCAAAATCATATTTCATTTATTTTCCCTCCACAATTATCAATTCTTTTGTTGTTTTATTTAAAGGTACACCTTTTCCATTGATGATTACAACATCATCTTCTATTCGAACACCACCAAGACCTGGAACATAAATACCAGGCTCACAGGACATGATCATACCATCTTCCAAAATTGTATCACTGTTTTGGTTTAAAAGAGGAAGTTCCCCATCTCCCATTCCCATACCATGTCCCAATCCATGTGTGAAGTATTCTCCATAGCCATGTTCTTCTATAATCCCTCGTACATAGCTATCTACTTCTTTTCCACTCACACCGCTTCGAATAAAATCAACACCGGCACACTGCGCTTTTAATACAACATCATAGATTTCTTTTAATTTTGGATCAGGTTCTCCTATACAAATCGTTCTTGTCATATCCGATTGATATCCTTTGTAAGTAATCCCAAAGTCAATGGTAATAAATTCATGTTCCTGAAATGTTTTATCCGTAGGTCTTCCATGTGGCATAGAACCTCTCGTCCCACTTGCGACAATCGTATCAAATGCCATCGCACTTGCCCCGTTTTTTATCGCAAGATATTGCAGCAAAGCAGATAATTCCTGTTCCTTCATACCAACTTTTACCGTAGAGATAGCTTCCATAAAAATCTTATCGGTAATCTCGCAAGCTTGACGAACCAATTCAATCTCCTGTTCATCTTTTATTTTTCTTGCCTGTTCCAGTTCATTTTCTAATAACGCTATCTTTAAGCCATATTCCTGCATAGATAAGTACTCTTTCACAAGCACCTGGTTTGCCTCAATACCAATAAGTGCATCTTCCTTTACCAGTTTTTTCACTTCTGAAAGATAACTTGTCCCTTGTTTATGTACGATCAATTCAAAACCAGAAGTTGTTTCCTTTGCTTCATTGATGTATCGTCCATCCATGATCTGATATAAATGATCTTTTGTAACAAGTACTTTTACACCACTGCCAACCAATGCACCAATATAGCGTTTATTGGATTTACTTTTGATAAGAATGGCATCCAATTGTTTCTCTTTTAAAATTTTTCTTACATTATCAATACGTTTCTGCATACCACATCCATATTCCTTTCTATATAATATAAGAAAAAGCACCGCAGTATGAGGTGCCTTTTTCTATTTAGAAGTCCAAATCAAGGTCATCTAATAATGCTTCATCTGTTTCATCAAAAATATTTTTTGTAGTTCCTTCTTTTTCTGCTTTCAAACGTGCAGCTTCCTCACGAAGTTCCTGACGTTCCATAATTTTAAAGAATGGAAGATAAATTAGAACTGCAAGTACCAACTGGATCAAATTGGCAAATATTGACATATAGTCTCCATTTGTCAAGAACCCTTCCAGGAATACACCAACATATGGCGGATCGAAAATTGGCATATCTACAATTCCCCAGTGCATCATAAACATTGGAAGTGTACCAATGATAGCTCCACCAAATACGAATGGTATGAACATGATTGGGTTTAAGATAACAGGTGCTCCAAACAAGATTGGTTCGTTAATCCCAAACAATGATGGGAAAAATGCAACTTTACCAATTTTACGATAACGCTGGCTTTTTGATAACATACAGGCAATAACAAGCCCCATGGTAATACCAGCTCCGGTAAATCCGAAGAATGCACTGGATGTACCTGCTGTATAGAAGTGAGGAAGTGCCTGTCCTGCTGCATTTGCCGCAATATTTTCCGCAATATACGCACCCATGATTGGACGTGTAATCGGTCCAAATACAGAAGAGTGAATACCGAAGAAGAAAATCGTACAAATACAGAAGTGAAGGAACAAGACTGCCCATGGATTGTCCATAGAACCAACAAGTGGTGCCAAAAACTGTGAAATAATCTGTGGTGGCAATACATCAAACACTTGTAAAGATGCCCAGCGAATCAAAATGAAAGTTCCACCTACGATGATCGTTACCGGAATCAATTCAAAGGATTTACTAACAAAATCAGGAACCCCTTCTGGAAGACGTACTGTTAAATTCTTTTCTTTACAGAAACGATATAATTCTACCGCAAGCATACCAACCAGCATGGCACAGAATAAACCTTTTGCGCCAAAGTTTGAAACACTGATTCCACCATCAACGGTTTCTGTCGCAACAAACAAGAATGCAAACGTAGATAAAGTAATACATCCTGGAATGTATAATTTATAATGATTTCCAAGATGATAAGCAATACACATAACAACATAAACACTCATCATTCCAATAGACAAGGTAACCGGTAAACTAAGCAATTCTTCATTCCCGGTAATAAAAGATGAGATAGATCCCAAAATCCCTCCTGTCCATCCAAATTCCTCAAACATATTTGGTAATGCAGGCAAGATAGAGAAGAAACTTCCCATAATTGTAAATGGTGTCATGGCCACCATTGCTGCCTTAATCGAACTTAAATGTGGCTGCTTATCCACTTTATGTGCGATTGGCATCAAGTATTTATTCATAAATGCTTCGAATTTCGCAAACATGATATTTCCCCTTTCCTCCGTATTTCAAATTTTATCCAGCGTTATTCATCTGGTGCTTTTTATATGTAACAAGCGCAAGTTTTAATACAGTTGCACCATCCATCTGTCCATATACATCTTTATCAATTACCGTAAATGGAACATTTTTTGGTTTACATACAGATTCAATAAAGTCTACTTTATGAGATACCTGTGGACCTACCAATACGATATCCCAGTTATCAATTTCAGCTTCTAGTGAATCTGCTGGAATCGCTGTAAATTTGAAATCATCCTCATTCAATTTTGCGCTTTCCTTTACAACTTTTTTCATGTTCTGCATCAACATGTTTGTGGAGAACCCTCCTGCACAGCATAATAAAATTCTCATGTTATTTTCCTCCTTCTTTTGTTTCAAATACTTCAATTAATGTTTCGATCAAATCTCTTGCCAGCTGGCTTGTCATATAGTGATCCTGTGCATGTACCATCAATAAATTAATTTCTGGTTTTTCTGCATCTGGATCCATTTCAGACTGAATTAATTTTGTCTGAATTTTGTGCGCTTCCAAGTCAATCTTGCGACTTTCTTCCATAAGCGCTCTTGCACCTTCATAATCGCCTTCTTTTACTTTACGCAAAGCTTCAAATGCTTTTCCTTTACTATCTCCTGCTGAAGAGATAATTCCAATAATCTGCTGTTCTAATTCTGACATTTGTTATTCTCCTTTCAAAAAATCAATACAATCCTTGTATGCATCTTCATCAAAATTCATGATGATCTCCGTAAAGATATCAATCGCATCCTGAATATCCTGCAACTTCGCAATGGAATATGCACAGTGTCCATAACGAACTGGAAGACAGCTTACTGCCGTTGGTTTTCCATCACGGCTTTTGTGCGCTTCTCCTCCATCCGTTCCACCGCCATTAAACATATCCTGCTGCAATGGTTTCTGCAATCTATCTGCCGTTTGTCGAATATATTTCATCAACACACGGTTTGGAGCTAATGTTCGATCAAAATTTGTCTGCATCATCCCTTTTCCAATCTGTCTTCGATTCGTATGATTTCTGACAAACTCATCTTGGAAACAAGCCACATCAATTGGCAATACGATATCTGGGTTTACTTTGTAAACTGCTGTTTTTGCCCCTCGTATTCCAACTTCTTCACTTGATGTTCCCACCATATATACTGTATTTGGATGTTTCTTATCTTTTAGTCGTTTTAAAACTTCTCCCATAATAAAGCATCCCAAACGATCATCAAACGCTTTTCCAGCAACACATCCATCAATTGCGAACTGTTCAAATTCAGTTGTATAGGTAACCATGTCGCCTTCTTTAATTCCTAAAGCATATACTTCCTGTGCATTGTCTGCACCTAGATCCACATATACTTTCGTTGCGGAACCATTATCATATGTTGCCTGTATGATTCCATGAATTTTTCTTCCATCTTCTGTTGTGATACGTACCCTCTGCATAAACTGTGCAAGTGGTTTTACCCCGCCAACATGCATAAGCATGACCTGTCCCATATCACTAATACTTCTTACGATAAATCCAACTTCATCCATGTGGGCACAAATCATAATTTTTGGACCACTATTTCCTTTTTTAAAAATAATACTTCCCAGATTATCACAGCTTACTTCATCCGCATAATCTTTCAGTTCATCATAAAGAACCTTTCGTACTTCTCCCTCATTTGAGGCAATTCCATCCGCATTGGAAAGTTTTTCTAAAAATTCTAGTTTCATAATTCTCCTCCTTCCAAATGTATTTGATTGATACTTCTCACAAAATCTTCAAATGTTTCGGAATGTCGAAGCATCTCTACAAATTCACCATCCTGCATAACATCAAACAAAGCGCGTGTAATATTCTGATGAAACTTTAAATCTCCTTTTTTTAAATTCACCATAAAAATAAGTTTTACATCTTTGCCTTCTTCTATCATTGGTGTCTGTACAAGACCAACCGATATCATCGATTCTTTTCCACACATCTCTACAGGGTGTGGAATGGCAACTCCATTTTGATAAACAGTGGACAATACATGTTCTCTCTCCATCACATACTCTGCATATCCTTTTTCACAATACGCATGCTTCTCCAAATCTTTCCCCATGTTTTCAATTAACTCTTTGTACGTACCTCTATCAAATACATAGAATGCATCTTTTCTAAATAAAGAACCAAAGGGTTTCTCATTTGTTGAAGAATAAAACTTACCAAACTCAAACATGCTTTTGATATTTCGAATATCCTCATCATCCAGCAATTCTTTAATCAGTATAACCGGAACATCAAAATGCTCATCTAACTGACAAATGGTAAAGATAATATCTGGATGGTATTGATGCAGTTCCTCCATATCCAACATGGAAAATGTCTGAATCGTACTGGAGGGGAAAACTGATTCCATCTTTAACTTAATTAAAAATGCACTTCCACCACCAGAGGAACACACAATCGCAATACGTTCAAAAGAGTTTAAATTTTGATGTAGCTCTTTTTCCATATGTGCCGCAAAATGTGTTGCGATAAAACCAATTTCATCTCTAGTAGCCTTTACATGATATTTTTCTTCCAGCATATCAGCAAATTGAATACAAATATTAAATACAACGGGATATTTCACACTGATTTCATGCACCATTGGATTGGAGAAAGAAATCTGCTGATGCAAACGATCAATTAATAAAAAGACATGTGCAAGTAAACTTTTTTTAAATTCTTCATCTTCGTTAAACGTCGTATGATTTTTCTTGTCTACCTTATCAAGAAACCATTCAACTTCTTCTTTTAGTTCCTGATTATAAAGGAGTATGGAGCCTGCCGGCTTTGTTTTTTGTTTCAAATACCGAGCGATGCAACCTATCATCTCTTTTGATAAAGAAGTGGGAAAATGTTCCCTTATTGAAGCTTCCAGCATTATCGCCGCATTTTTATATACTTTTTCTTCTTCTATCAGCTCTTCTTTTTCTGAGCCAATATTATGTAGGGACAAAAATACACTTATCTTTAAGAAAATATCTAATTTCTTTAATTCAACATAATTTGTTTCCAAATGAAATTCTTTTAATATACGAATTAAATCTTTTTCTAATTTTCTAATTGCAGTTTCTTTTAACCCTTTATCTACCTGTGAAACAAGATATGGATTTCCCTGTTCATATAATTCGGAAAGATATAAAACACGCTGCAAAAGACTACATTCCACTTTTTGTCCATAATGTGCTTTTTTCAAAAGTTCAATTTGATGATTATATAAATGTTCTTCTACTTTTCCCATATCGACTTTGATAATCGATTTACTGACATTCAAATTATCTGCCAGCATTTCCTGAGTCAAATACTCTTTTCGCATTAAAAGATAAGCAATAATGGTAAAAATACGATCAGTAGAAACATAGGGAATACATTGTTCACAGCCTTCCCGATATTTCTGAAATAATGCTTCATCTATAATTTCAATTCGAAATCCGCTTTTTCTTTTCTGATGAATAGAAAAGCCATTCGTCTCTCCAAGTTTCTGCAAGTATTTTAAATCATTGCGAATGGTTCTTGTAGAAACATCTAATAATTTAGATAAATACTCTATACTTCGATATTGTTCACTATATAACAATTCCTCAATTATTTTTAAATCTCTCATTGTTTCCCCTCCTTTCCCGATTCTATACAATACATAACTGAAAGCGTTATCACTGTCGTGTATAAAATATATCATCAGGAAATCAATTTTAAAAGATGAAGAATTTCCAACTAAATTTGAAAAAACTAACTAATTTAAGTTTTCCTACACTTTAAAGAAACGATTATAATATTTCTGTTTTGATAAAAAAAGCCTTCCCTCTCTTTCTAAGCAGATGAGGAAGACTTTCATATATTCATTAATCAAATGTTTCTCGCCAAATTTGAGCTCCTATGGCAGTCAGCTTTTCTACAATATGTTCATATCCGCGTTCAATATGATAAATATTTCGAATGGTAGTAACACCATCCGCAATCAATCCGGCAATCACAAGGCAAGCTCCACAGCGAAGATCGGTTGCGCTAACTTCTGCACCAGATAAAGGAGTTGGTCCATTGATAAAAGAGCTTGGTGTCATCACATTGATTTTCGCTCCCATTTTTTCCAGTTCAAAACAATGTTTAAAACGTTCTGTATAAATTGTTTCTGTAACGATTGACTGTCCCTGTGCCTGTGTTAAAAGTGCAGTTAAAGGCTGCTGGATATCTGTCGCAAAGCCTGGATATGGAAGTGTTTTAATATCAATTGGATGAAGATTATCCAAACCCCCATGAATCGTAATACTGTCAATATCAATTTTCATATCAACACCTAGTTCTGTTAGTTTGCTTGTTAAAGATTCTAAGTGATGTGGAATAATATTTTCAATTTTTACTTTTTCACCGGCTGCAGCAGCTAAAACAATGTACGTAGCTGCTTCAATACGATCAGGAATAATTTCATGGAAACAGCCGCTTAACTCATCCACACCATCAATGGTAATGACATTGGTTCCTGCCCCACGTATTTGAGCTCCCATTTTATTCAACAAAGTCGCCACATCGATGATTTCCGGTTCTTTTGCGGCATTTTCAATTGTCGTTCTGCCTTTCGCATGTACAGCTGCCATCATAATATTGATGGTAGCACCTACACTGGCAATATCCAAAAAGATTTTTGTACCAACAAGTTCAGGTGCATCTAAAACATAACATCCATGATCATATTTTACTGTTGCCCCCAATGCCTCAAAACCTTTCAAATGTAAATCAATCGGACGAGGCCCTAAATAACATCCACCAGGCATACGAATCTCTACATGTCCATATTTTCCTAATAATGCTCCCATAAAATAATAAGAAGCTCTTAATTTATTAACTGCATCATGTACCAATGGTTTATTCTGCATATTTTCTGTATCAATCAAAATACTATCTGATGAACGTACATCCACCATAACACCTAGATCCTGAAGAAGAACAGATAAGGACTCTACATCAGAAATACTAGGAACACCACAAATCGTAACAGGTCCATTCGCAAGAATGGAAGCAGGAATAAGTGCTACTGTCGCATTTTTGGAACCTCCAATGCGAACTGTACCATTTAGTTTTTTGCCACCTTTAATTTTTATTACTTCTTCCATTGCCAATCTCCTTTTCTTTCTATATTTATATAAAAAGCTATCTCAAAATAGCTGTATCGTAAAAATGCATTACTATTATAAAGCATTTTTCCCTTCATGGCTATGTATTTCTTCAAAAAAATCGCAATGTAAAATCCGCATCGATTTTCTTTTCTGCATATTACATCTTTCCTTATATATTAAGGTATGCATAAAAGAAAAATACATAAACGATCATGAAAAAATTATCTTTTATCGTTAGTCAACAGTTAAAAAATTTGTTATAATAATCCTCGGTTAAATTATTTTAGAAAAGGAGTGGTTAATATGAATAAAATCGCATTTGATAATGAGAAATATTTAAAAATGCAATCGGAACATATCTTAGAAAGAATTAATAAGTTTGATAATAAACTGTATCTTGAATTCGGCGGCAAATTGTTTGATGATCATCACGCTGCCAGAGTGCTGCCTGGTTTTCAGCCAGATAGTAAATTAAATATGCTTCTGCAGTTAAAAGAACAGGTAGAAATCGTAATTGCAGTTTGTGCCAGTGACATTGAAAAAAATAAAATCAGAAGTGATATGGGAATTACCTATGATGTTGAAGTTCTTCGTTTGATTGATGCATTTCGTGGAACAGGTTTATATGTAGGAAGTGTTGTTATTACACAATATGCAAACCAAAGTGCTGCTGATGCTTTCAAAAAACATTTGGAGAATTTAGGTGTCAAAGTATTCCTTCATTATCCAATTTCTGGATATCCTAACAATACTTCTTTCATTGTTTCAGATGAAGGGTATGGAAAAAATGATTATATAGAAACAACAAAACCTTTGATCGTTGTTACCGCACCTGGTCCTGGTTCAGGAAAAATGGCTACTTGCCTTTCTCAGCTTTACCATGAACATAAACGCGGAATCAAAGCTGGCTATGCCAAATTTGAAACATTCCCAATCTGGAATCTTCCATTAAAACATCCTGTAAACCTAGCTTATGAAGCCGCAACCGCTGACTTAAATGACATCAATATGATTGACCCATTCCATTTAGAAGCTTATGGCGAAACAACGGTAAACTATAATCGTGATGTTGAAATCTTCCCTGTATTAAATGCTATGTTTGAAAAGATTTTAGGAACAAGTCCATACAAATCTCCTACAGATATGGGTGTGAACATGGTTGGATATTGCATAGTTGATGATGAAGCCGCAAAAGAAGCAAGCAATTGTGAAATCATTCGTCGTTATTATAAAGCAAAAGTCGATTATAAAAAGGGATATACAGACGAAAATACGATTCGTAAAATTGAAATCATTATGTCACAGGCAGATATCACTGACAAAGATCGTAAATGTGTACAGCCGGCAATTGAAAAAGCAGAAGAAACAGGAGCACCTGCTGTTGCAATCGAACTTCCTGATGGACGTATCGTTACAGGAAAAACCACTTCACTACTAGGGGCAAGTTCAGCTGCATTGCTTAACGCATTAAAAGCACTTGGAAACATTAATGATGAAATCCCTTTGATTTCACCAAGTATTATAGAACCAATCCAGAAGTTAAAAGTTAATTCTTTAGGAAACCACAACCCTAGATTACATACAGATGAAATTTTAATCGCACTTTCTATCAGTGCAACTATGAATCCGATTTCTCATCTTGCTTTGCAGCAGTTAGATAAATTAAAAGACTGTGAAGCACACAGTACAGTAATCTTATCGCAGGTAGATGCAAATACATTTAGAAAGCTAAAAATCAATTTAACCTGCGAAGACCGTTATCAAACAAAAAAACTATATCATAAATAAATCATATCTCCCTTTCCGTGTGAAAGGGAGTTTTTTTCATAGGCATAAAAAAACAAAGCAGAATCATTTTCTACTTTGTTCTTTTACAATATGAAGATAATCTCGACTATGTTTTTTTCTTCTAGGAATAAATCTTGTCGCAAAATGGTGTTTTCCTCTGCTTTTTACATAAAAATATCCAAAGATAGAAAAAACAAATGCACCAATAAAGTTTACCAGCAAGTCTTCCATTGTATCTAATAGTCCTATATCTATATAGCCGCCAAGACCTAATGATTTTCCATTTACTACCACATCTTTAATATTATCTACTAAAATTGGAATATTACTTTTTGTTGGATCCAGCAAAACAGAATGAAAAGAATGAATGATCGTATCTTTCTGCATATCCAATCCCATAAACTGATCCATAAACAATTCATAGAATTCCCATAAAACACCAATGGTCATGGAAAAACAAAATGCAACTATTGCCATAAACAGCGGTGATAATTTAAATTCCATGCGTTCACTCTGATTTAATAAATCCACCAGGGAAAATCCAATCGCTGCCGCCAGAAATCCATTGAGTGTATGAAGAACCGTATCCCACATAGGAAATAAAATATAAAACGAAGATATTTCTCCAAGAATTTCTGCCGAAAAGATAAACAAGAGAATAATAACCTCTAATGTTTTCGGTAATTCTATACGAAATTGCAGCTGTATAATACTTGGCACAATAAATAAAAATAAAGTCAAGATGCATAAGAATGCATTTTCATAATTTTTATTTAAAATCTGTAAAATCATCATAACAATTACCAGCGCACGAAGAATAACATAAACAGCAAATGTACTTTTATGTTCTCGTATTTCCATTTTAACTGCTTTTCCCCATAAACGAAGTCTATTCATACAAAACCTCCCAATCCTTTATTTCATGATAGTTATACTAACACCGTCAACAAATAAAGTAAAGATATATCATAATTTTCTCTGTTTTCCCTTTATCAATATTCTTACAAAAAAAGAAACAAATACCCTTTCTTCAAGCATACATGTTTCTCTCTATTATATTCTTAGAACAATCCTTTAATGTGTCCTTCCTCATCAATATCCATATTGTTTGCGGCAGGAACTGCAGGAAGTCCTGGCATTGTTAATACTTTACCTGTTAAGGCAACAAGGAATCCTGCTCCTAAGGATGGATTCAATTCACGAACGGTAATCGTAAATCCTTTTGGTGCCCCATATTTTTTCGCATCATCGCTTAAAGACATTTGTGTTTTTGCCATACAGATTGGCATTTTATCCCAGCCCATTTTATTATATAAGGCAATCTGCTGTTTTGCTTCTTCACTAAATTCAACTCCATCAGCACCATATACTTTTGTCGCAATCGTATGAATTTTATCTTCAATGCTGTCTTCTACATCATATAAAGGTGCATAGCTGTTTTCTTCCTCACATAAAGCAACTACTTTTTCAGCCAAATCCAAGGCACCTTCTCCACCTTTTGCCCATACCTGAGATAAAGACATTGGATGTCCATGTTCTTTACACCAGTTTTCTAATGCTTCTACTTCTTTTGGTGTATCGCTGGCAAATTCATTGATGGCAACAATATAAGGAAGACCAAATTGTTTTACTGTATCAATATGCTTCGCAAGATTTGCACATCCTTCCAGCATTGCCTCTACATTTTCTTCTTTCAAGTCTTCATATGCTACATTTCCATGCTGCTTCAAGGCACGAATGGTCGCAACGATAACAACTGCATTTGGTTTTAAGTTACCAAATCGGCATTTGATATCTAGGAATTTTTCAGCACCTAAATCTGCACCGAATCCTGCTTCTGTAACTGTATAATCTGCCAGTTTCAAACATGTTTTAGTTGCCAGAATAGAGTTACATCCATGTGCAATATTCGCAAATGGTCCACCATGAATCAATACTGGATTATGTTCCAAGGTTTGTACCATATTTGGTTTAATGGCATCTTTTAATACCATTGCCAAAGCACCTTCAATACCCAAATCTTTTACATAGATTGGTTCATTTTTGGTATTATACGCAACTAGCATATTTCCTAGACGAGTTTTTAAATCACTTAAAGAAGTAGCCAGACAAAGCACTGCCATAACTTCACTTGCAACAGTGATGTTGAAACCATCCTGACGTTCTACTCCGTTCGCTTTCGCACCCATACCAATACGAATATTACGTAAAGTACGATCATTCATATCTAAGCAGCGTTTCCAAGTAACATGTTCAATATCAATATCCAATGCATTTCCCTGATGAATATGATTATCGAGACATGCACTAATTAAATTATTCGCTGTTGTGATCGCATGCATATCTCCTGTAAAGTGAAGATTAATATCTTCCATAGGAACAACCTGAGCATATCCACCACCAGCTGCTCCCCCTTTCAATCCAAAAACAGGACCTAAAGATGGTTCACGAAGGGCAATCATCGTTTTCTTACCCATACGATTTAAGGCATCTCCTAACCCAACCGTTGTTGTAGATTTTCCTTCTCCAGCTTTTGTAGGGTTAATGGCAGTTACTAAAATCAGCTTTCCATCTTCTTTATCCTTATTGCGGTTCAATAAATTAAGACTTACTTTTGCTTTATATTTTCCATAGTATTCTAAATCATCTTCAGTTACACCAATTTTAGCTGCTACATCACGAATAGGCTCTAGTACACATTCCTGAGCAATTTCCAAATCTGTCTTAAACACGCTGTATTCCTCCCTTACTGCATATCCTTTTTTCCGATATCTTTACGATAGAACAATTTATCGCAGGTAATTTTTTCTACATCATCATATGCTTTTTTATATGCTTCCTCTAATGTTTTTTCTTTTGAAACAACAATCAAGACACGTCCACCATCTGTTACTAAATTTCCATCTATTTCTTTTGTACCCATATGGAAAATCATAGAATCTACATCTTCAAAGCCTTTTATTACAGCACCTTTTGTACTGGATGCAGGATACCCTTCACTCGCCATAACAACACCCAAAGTAACTTCTTCATCCCATGTTAACTCTACAGTTTTATGATTCATGATATTTTCAATTACTTCTACAAAATCACTTTTTAATCTAGGAAGGATAACTTCGGCTTCCGGATCTCCAAAACGTGCATTAAATTCTATTGTTTTAATACCTTTATCCGTCAACATCAAACCACCATATAGGAAACCGGTAAATGGATGTCCTTCTTCCATCATTGCTTTTGCCATTGGTTTCATAATAGTTTCCATAGCTTCATCAATAATGGCAGGTGTAATTTTCTTCACTGGAGAGTAGACACCCATACCACCCGTATTTGGTCCTTTATCTCCATCATATGCGCATTTATGATCTTGTGCAATCTGCATAGGCAATACAATATCATCACATACAAAGCAAATCAAAGAGAACTCAAATCCACAAAGACATTCTTCAATCACTACTTTATTATTTGGAATAGAGAAAGCAATATGTAAAGCGTCCAATGCTTCTTCCAATGTCTGGGCAACCGTTACACCTTTTCCTGCTTTTAATCCATCTTCCTTAACAACGATAGGTGCTCCTTGTTCCTTCACATAGGCAACCGCATCTTCTTCGTTATCAAAAGTTGCATACGCAGCTGTAGGAATACCATGTTTTACCATGATTTTCTTTGCAAAGTCTTTACTACTTTCTACCTGTGCAGCATCTTTACTAGGCCCAAAGATTTTTAATCCTTCTTTTTGGAATTCATCTACAACACCTAGTGATAAAGTATGTTCTGGTCCAACAATCGTTAAATCGATTTGCTTATCTTTTGCGAATGCTACCAAAGCTTCTACATCACTGTCTGAAATATCAACACACTCTGCAAGCTGTGCCATACCCGGATTTCCTGGTGCAGCATAAATTTTATCTACCTTTGCACTTTTACTAACAGCATACACTAAAGCATGCTCTCTTCCACCTTTACCAATTACCAATACGTTCATGTTTTTACCCTTTCTTTAAAATTAAAAAAGCACGCAAGATTAAAGTAAACCTTCACGTGCAACGTAAAAAGATTTACTTGTAGTCCGCTAATTTACGGTCAGCGGGTAGAGACGAATCAACCAATTATGTTTCTATACAAGTAATACACCTTTATTGTACTTTATTTCATAGGAATTTACAATGATTAGAGGTAAGAGAATTATGTACATTGGTAATTTTAAAAGATTGGAAATATTCTAGCAAAACCCATATGGTAACAAAACTTGTTTGGGCACATAGCTTTTTATTTATACTTTTCAGTTCCGCGAGTATTTGTCTTAGTAGTCTTTCCATGCCTGCCTCTCCTAAAGCAAAAGACGCCCGGTTATAAGCGTCTGTATATTTTTATAAGGTGCCCCAGGTGCCCCGGCGGGTGTAGCCTGTCCCGCATTCCTTTTGACCCTAAGGGTGTGATAGCGCTACATTCTCTATCCTCGGGGCATATCTCTTTTCACTCTATAATATAATACTGTTTAGCCTTGCTGTAAAGAAGCTCGTTTTTATTCTAAATTCTTTTTAGCGTATTCTCCACAACCATATGTCCCGATAGTATCGAGCTATTATATTTAGGATTGTCCCTAGCTAATACTAGACATACATAAAGCGTCTCTGAGATTTCCTTAAAATTTTTAACATGGTAACAAAACAGGTGTACAACAAGAGCTGAGACCCGTTATGACGAATAGGACGAAAGCCAGTACGACCTGCCATATGCATATGACGAGTGGCACGAAAAATACGTACAGCCAGAACTCGACAAAATGGGCGCAGAGAAAGCTAAAGAAGAAATGACAGAACAGCTTAATTCTTTAACTGACGAAGAAAAATACGTCGTTACGTGCTGGACTGGAGCGTTAGCGCATAAAGTCAATCATGTGATAGACCATAACCTAAGCCTAGAAAAATACAGTCAAGATATGAAACTTTTAGATAGTGCAATATCTAAAGGGTGCATACCTATAGAATTAACGCTTAGATTTAACGCTGTATAGTGCTACTGACGTAAGGTTTTTAAGAGGATATAGCGGATGCAGGTATATAACTGAGGAAGCAGTAATCGGACTTATAGGTAAAATAATTACAAATTACATACATATACAGCTCTACTTCGTTCGATTGTTTAGAACTTGAAGCGCGTAATACATTTATGATACTAAGCGCACCTAGAGGCACGAGTAACGCTCTATATATCGAAAATCTAGCTCACGCTCAATATAAATATCAAAAAGTGGTATTATTTTATTGGGCGAGGGTTGTACTACAAGGTAAAAGACGCTAAAATAGAAAATGGAAAAGTTTACATAGAGGCGAAGGTGCTGAGCGATGATCGATCCTAAGAATCACACCTATCATGTAGAAATATTAGGTAGCGAAGAAAAGTTTAACGAAATGATAGAAGCTATACGCGCTAAGGCTGTATGGCTCAGCGACGAAGAGATAGAAGAAATACTGGACGAAGAAACAGAGAAGAATATAGGACCGTCATTCTGGTATTCACAAATGTATTGATAAAATATGCCTCGAGGACGGAGATAATGTACTTCCGTCACTTCCTAAAAGAGATGTAGGGCCGGTACTCCTACCGAGGCTTAAAGAGAAATATGCAGACATTCATAATGAGGGAACGAAAAAAAGAAAAAAAGCTTTTTATGTCGAGATAGGCAAGGACAAGGCAGAAGAATTAGAAAAAGTCCTTGAAAAAAATACTCACTAAACGTAAGTGGCTTGAAAGCAAAATCGACGAAGAAGTCGGCAAGGCTTTCCTAATGAAAAAGTTGGATAAAAAAGGCTATAAGCCTACAGGGAGCTAAACAGCTCCCTTTTTATTCGGTAACATCACAATTGACACATTGAAAAAAGACAACGGATCAAACGAAAAGCTACAGGCAGAAGTCACTAAATATAAAAAGGAGTATACCTCTCTGCAGGGCAAATACGACAAGGACGTCAGTTTCATTCTAGCAAAAATCCATATGGTAACAAAACCCATTCAAACTGTCCCTGTTTCCTGTAATCGTTTCATTCTAGCAAAATTCCATATGGTAACAAAACTATGATAAAGGGGAATATGTAAAGGTAACAGTTTCATTCTAGCAAAAATCCATATGGTAACAAAACCGTTACGATGAACGTAGACGCAGGAGCCTAGTTTCATTCTAGCAAAAATCCATATGGTAACAAAACAGGAAATCCGCTCTCTTTAAACATTCGTTCGTTTCATTCTAGCAAAAATCCATATGGTAACAAAACTCGAGTATGTGCTGAAATTCTTCGTTGGTAGTTTCATTCTAGCAAAAATCCATATGGTAACAAAACAGGTGTCGTTACAAGAGGTGTAAGCGATCTGTTTCATTCTAGCAAAAATCCATATGGTAACAAAACTCGAATCAACGACTTAATCAACTTGATTGAGTTTCATTCTAGCAAAAATCCATATGGTAACAAAACTGCTTCAACTCGCTTATTTGCGTTTGAACTGTTTCATTCTAGCAAAAATCCATATGGTAACAAAACTGCAAAGACACTCTCTATATCTACTTAAGTGTTTCATTCTAGCAAAAATCCATATGGTAACAAAACTCTCTTAAAATGTTTATTTTCTTTTCTGCAGTTTCATTCTAGCAAAAATCCATATGGTAACAAAACCGAATGTAATCCGTCTTTGAAGACTTCGTGGTTTCATTCTAGCAAAAATCCATATGGTAACAAAACTCATCACGTTTAATGTAAATTAAAATTTCAGTTTCATTCTAGCAAAAATCCATATGGTAACAAAACCAAATCCTGTTCGGTTGGTTGAGGTTTAACGTTTCATTCTAGCAAAAATCCATATGGTAACAAAACACGTTCCGTCTTTGTAAATATCAGCGTTTTGTTTCATTCTAGCAAAAATCCATATGGTAACAAAACCTTTTGACCTCTTTTGATATGCGTTTGTACGTTTCATTCTAGCAAAAATCCATATGGTAACAAAACTGTCACTAGATAATTCTCCTGTCAAATTGTGTTTCATTCTAGCAAAAATCCATATGGTAACAAAACCTCAAATATCATAACATATTTTATGTAATTTGAGAATTACTACCTATTCGATTCGCTACTTATTAGAAAAATGTGTCAGTTCATCGATAACATTGAATGCCTTATATGTATAATTCAATTTCACAAACTTTTTCATATTTTCTTTTAATACCTCCACTTGCTGTATTTCATTATATGTTTCCTCTATTTCGTAAAATATATAATTTATATCTGCCAAATCATATAATTCTTCCTCTGATAATATAACTTCATCAAGTTTCATTTTTTCACAATAATTGTTCGTGAAGATAAAGAAAAAACTATGTCCAGTACTTTTCATTTCTTCAATAATAGTATCTGTTATAATTGGAATATTTACCGATACAATAATCATATCTTTATCCTCTGTATGAGCAATAATTTCATTTATCAAATGAATTTGAAACAAAATAACATCTTCATAACTCAAATCAAATTCATCTTTTTGAAAATCATCACTAAAATATGCTTCAAGGATTTTTAAAAGCTGCTTAAAATTCATTTCATGAAAAGCAATCTTCAAATTATCATCATTAGCTTCTTCTGCAAGAGATTGAAATAATATATCCAATGTACGAATTGTGTCAAAATAAATTTTGTCCTGTAGTTTCTTTTCTAAATATTTTAAAACTAATGATTTACTGCTTAATTTACAATCTTCAATTAGAGAATAATAGGGATTTATTTCTAAAAAAAGCATACGTTTATTACTAACTGCTTCACCATCCATTAATATTTTTGCCTCTAAATTATTTTCAGAGCGATATTCACTTTCTGTTTTTTGAAAAAACTGTTTTATCATCAATTCCAGATTTCTTTTTTCCTGCATATTATTCCCAATGATATATTTCTTATGGTCCATTTGGATATCAATACTGTTACTTCCATTATCTATTGTAATTTTATTCATATTTTAATAAATGAATCACTATTCAAAATTGTTTCCTGCATTGATTTTCCTCCAGTAATAATTTCTATTTTCGCATATTGTTTCTCCGTAACAAGTAATAATCGTATTTGTCCTTTTTTAGGAACACTTTTTTCTAGATTAGCAACATGTTTCACTGCTGCTTCTCGATTTGCAAATATTTTGCAGTATACGGAATACTGCATCATCATATATCCATTTTGAATCAAATACTTTCTAAACTGTGCATATGTTTTTCTATCTTTTTTTGTTGTTACTGGAAGGTCAAAAAATAAAATCAAACGCATAAATTCATAAATCATAGAGAATTGGTAAAGGAAATAACAATTTTGTATCTACATCATCGAAATATCGAAAAATAGAATCTAACATCACATTAATCGCATTGGCTACTGTTTGCTTTCTGTCATCAATGACAACTCTTTTATTTGTTAACTGGATGAGTGCTTCTTTATGCTCTTTTTTAAAAAATAGATCCTCTCTCATTTCTGTATAAACATAATTATCTACAATTGGACGAAAAACTTCTATGATATCGTCACTTAAATTAAACATATTTTGTTTCCCTTTATGAAAAATCCCAAGATTGGGAAGATATCCTTTTGCGACAATGATAGATGTAATTAAGGAGCGAAAGATACTATAACCATAGTTTAATCCTGCATTAATAACATCTTCGTCAAAACGGATGAAATTATCCCCATATAATTCTCTAAAGTACATTTTCGCAGCTAATCCTTCACGATTTGTTATATCACCAGGTAATAAATCATCTGTAAAATTATATAATTTCTTTATTACCTCAAAACTTTTCTCGTTTTGTTTTAGTATTTCTATCTGATTCAGAATTTTACAACGAACAATTTCTTGATGTATATAATCTTTTTTCTCATTCTCCCAATGAATTTGCTTTTCAATATTTCCACTAGAGGAAAAATGTCCATTCATTGGTAATAGATAACTCTTTGGCAAATGATCAATTCCACATAAAACCGTACATACATTATTTTCTGTGAGTTTATTTATTAGCGGAACACTCATGTTGGATTTATAATTATCGATGACTAATATTTGAATATCTGAAATAGGAAATAAAATGTCATTACCATTTATTTCTACCTTGAGATTATCTAGGTATAATTTCAGATGTTCACATTTTTCTACATAAATAACTCTATGACCCATAGACAAAAAGAAAAGGCTCCGAAGAGCCGAATCCGGGATAAACCCTTGTTTTGTTAGGTCATATAGATTTTTGCTAGAATATAACCAAGTAGATTATACCCTATTCAAACTCTAATTTCAAGATATTCTGTTTTACTTTATAGAGATTACCCAAAACATCGGTTGCATATTTAGAAACCTCAACACAATTTAAAATTGCAGGTTTTAATTGCTTTTTACAATATGTAAAAATTGGTTTAAGCTCTATATAACCCCTCTCATCATCATTCGTTGCCGTAAATTTTAAAATTTCTGGATGAATTCCATCATGATACTTAACTTCTCCCCCATGTTCTGTAGATTCATCGTAAATATATTTTTCTCCTGCTTTACGAACAATACCAATCAACTCATCACGATGTAAAGAGCATATAAAATTTGCATTTTCATCAATTTTTTTACGTTTTTTCTCTTCTACATACCAATTTGCATCAATTACATATTTTTGCTTTTCTTTCTTATAGAACACATCTTTATAACGCACTGTTACAAATCGATATTTTCCATCACTGCATAAATAAATATCTGTACGATAAGGACTTACTTGCTTCAAAATGACTTTCTTATTTTTTACATCATAATTTTTGGAGATGTCAATATGACTTCCTAATTGCCTATCTACATATTTCATTGAAGTAATGACAGGTCCATTTCCTTTTTTAGAACTTTTTCTGACAGGGCCAAATTCTTCTTTATAAAGATACAAAGGATTATCCCCAACCAGTTTATATGTTACTACACCTTTCTTAACTTCTTTTTTATAGTGTTCTTTTGAATCTTTAAATTCATCAAAGTGGTGCATAACAATCTGTTTCAGAATATCAAATGTTTGTGGATCATTTCTAGCCATTAAGTATTTTTGCTCTGTTACACCTGAAAGGGTATCATTCGTCAATTTATCAAATTTAGGTTCATAAATATCTTTATATTTTTGTACAATCATTTCTTTATTATCAATGTTTCTTGTACTATAAATTGTTTCATCTGCTACCTGTCTGTTAGGTTTTGTATTGATTTTATGTGAAATTTTTATTGGTGCATATACCATTTCTTTTCTTTCTAAAATTCCACGATAATATTGATTACTTTGCATATATAACGTTTTTAAATTAACAATAAAGGAAATATATTTTTCATCAAAGAACGCCTTATCTTCTGGAACTTCTTTTACTTCTCCTGTCATCTCATCATAAAGTTTATCAAATGTATATTTCATCAAATAACTATTTAATAAGCCCATTTTCTTGATTGATGCGACAATCAATGCATCAACTGCATGATGTAGATAATCTTCATCTCTTATTTTTTCTAATTGAATTTGTTGACGTAATTTATTTGTTAATTTTCCAACTACCGTATGTACTTTGGTGTCAATTCCATTATCTTTAAAATAATCTGATAATGTATTTAACACTACACGACATGCATAGCTGGTGTCTACTAAATTGCGATTGATAAACTGCTGAATAACACTGAATTTTGTAATATCCTCTTTAAATAATAGATTCCCTCTCTTTTTATTACTGTATTTCTTGTTGTTTTTCACATTTTCTATGTACTCAGTTAAAGTACATCCACTACCTGCAAATTTTCCTTTTTGATAAGCTTCAATGGGTGTCATTTGTCCTTTTAACTGATTTTCCATACGTGTAATCAACACTTTATTATTTAAAGAATCATCTAATGAAATAGATACAGGTATAACATGATCTATTTCTGTATATGTAGGATCACTAATAATTCGTCGTATATCTAATGGCTGTAAAGTATAGGCACTTTTTCCATCCTGTTCCATATATAAACGAAGTTTTGTTTTCGTTTTACCATTTACTTTATCCGCATCATAACCATATTCTTCTAAAATACGATTTACTTCTTTATTTAATCCCTCAAAGTATCTCTGACTTTCTCTCTGTTTTTTAGCCTGTTCAACAGAGTTTTTATCCCTTGTCATTTCTATTACTATAGAATCAAATTCACCATATTTTTTACGTAGCTCATTGATTACCTTAAAAGTCTCATTTTGTGCACGTCTTGCGACAGGTGATAAAATTGCCGTTTCATCTGCCATGATATTATTCCGCCCTTTATGAGAAATCCTATTTTTATCAAACAAATTCATTTGATGTAAAATCTGCATCTGGTTCATATCTGTCATGTAAAGTTCCTTGTTTAATTCTCTTAATGCTTTAAAAGACAGCGCATGATAACCAGACACTCCATTCATAAGAACCAATTTATCTAAAAGGGTATTAGTAAATGTATATTTTGAATTTTCTAGAGAGGTTTTTCTTTCCTGCATCCCTTTTTGTTTTGTGATAATTTCAATAATAAAGTCTATTTTTTCATAATCATGAAAAGAAATATCTTCTCCACATTCTTTAAATATCTTCTTTACTTTTTTATAGCCTTTAAATTCTGTTAACAAAGGTTTATTACTTTTATCGATTCGATATCCAGCAAAACTATCTTCTTCTACTTCTAAAAGTTTTGCGACTTGTTTAAGAGTAATTGATCCCTTTTGACTAACCACTTTTAAAATTTGGTTCTTTTCTTCTGTAGTGAGTTTTTCACCATCCACAGTTAAGTTATTTAAATCATTTAAAAAGTTAAATAGTTCAGCACTTAAAGACATCTTAGGTGCTCTAGATTCATTTGGATATACACTGCATTTCCCGCGCATTTTTTCAATTAAATCAATCTGTTGAATTTGACCATCGACTTCAATAAACCTTCCATATGGAGTAGGAGATTTTTCACTTCCTGGTCCTTCATAGTATGCACGTTTGCGCTGTATAATTTCAATAATTTTCTCTTTTAACTTTTCATCAATATTTTGATGTTTTAAAATCTCATTTGCTTCTTCAATATAATCTGTTGTTTTAAAGTTATTCGCATGACCACGAACCTTACCTTCTGATTGTAATCGTTCTAACTGTAGCTGACACACATATCTTCCTTGTGCTAAAAGTTTTGCATTTGTACCAAGAACTGCCTTTGTTTTCTCACTATCTTTTGCTGCTTCTTCATCATCTTCAACAGTATCCAATACACTTCCTCTATGTTTTGTAAGATGCAATAGAGCAGATGCCAATTCATCATTTGTTAAAGAAGTACTTAAGCCTTTATTACGAAGCTCATATACATTTGATAAAGGTTTAAAATTTTCATCAATAATCTGATATTTCTTTAGTAAATTACGCATATCCTCAAGTCTATTTTTTCTTCGTGATAGTAAACGACGTCGTCCTCTTGCACTACGACGTGCTTCATTTTCTGCTGCTGTACCTTCTTTAAACAATCGTACCCCATAATCCACAAAATTATTAGTCTTTAAATCAATAACACCATATCCAACAGATGTAATACCGATATCAAGCCCTAAAACATAAGAATTCATGACTTTTCCTCCCTTTATGTTATAAATAGTTACTTTTATTATATCGCCAGAAGTGTAGAAAACCAAGATTCACAAATCATTTTTATACATAATATTACAATTACAATTTTTATAAATAATTACTTAACACATATAAATGAAAAAAACTCTATTTCAATGTTAAAACAGAGCTTTTGTTTTCTTTATTTCTTTATCGTATTATCTTCTTATTTATAAAATATCTTCCTTATACACATCTATCAGCTTTTCCTGATATCCACTTCTTTTTTCCTGTTCAATCCGTTGACTGACTTGTATAAGTTTTAAATCCTTTATATTACGCAGCATCATCAATCTTCTTTCTGAAATCGTTTTATTACTGATACATTTCCTATAGTCATGTTCATCATAATGCCAAAGAACTATATTTTCTTTGTATCTTTGTTTCAGCTTATCCGCAATCTGAATACCTTCCGGATCAAAATCACCGCTGTAATACAGCTGTATCTTAGAATCCACCAGCATATCCAGTAAAATATATGCACATAGATTTAACTGCCCACTTGTGCATAGAAATCCAATATCATTGATATTATGTTTTTTTCCATACTCACAAAGCATTCGATAAACAGAAGGATTTTCCAGTATATACACCTTTTTAATATCTTTCTTTATCTTATCAATCTGTGATAAATTCCATAAAGATACATTCCATGTTTCATAGTTCATAAAGAAACCATTCCAGCCTGCATGCCCCTGATTTTCTATTTCCGCATTGATATGGCAAAGCATGCAGTAATTAGAAATATCGTCACGAATCAACCCTGCATCATAAAACAGTTTGTTTTTTTCTTCTAAAGTATTTGGTTCCTCTTTTTTCATGCGATAACAAATCCCTTTATACAGCATTTGATAAGACATTCCTTTATCAAAGAAATGAGGATCTTTACTGATTTCTGCCGCAAATACAGCAAGTGGCTTTTTATTGTGTGTTAGATAAGGAAGCTGTTCAATTGCCTGTATACAAAGCAATAAAGTTTCCTTATCCTCCAACAACAATTTTTTTACTTTATGAAAAAATTCTGGATACTGTTTTTTCTGTAATTCCCACCACATAGGAAAATAGGTATCTTTGGTTTCTTCAAGAACTTTTTCTATCATTTTATTTTCAAATTCTTCTTTTTTACGACGCTCTTCTTTTTTGATACGTAGCGGTTTGCCTTTCCATAACGTAAAAACTTCTTCTATATTACAGGTGGAAAACCTGCTGTTATCCATGGCTTTCTGCATTTGTCTCCAATAAATGTGGATTTGTTTTTGTTTCCGTAAATCACATCCAAGAAATGTTCCAATTGCCTCCATTTCTTCCTGTTTTACATTTTCTACTACCACACTTCCCCCAGCATAACCAAGACGTTCATATTGCGTTATCCATGCATCAAACAAGCGATGAAGTCCTTTTCTTTCTTTTAGAAACAAATAAAATTCTTGTTCTATGTTCATTCCATCTTCATCCTTTTTACTTTTCCATCCCATTCATATGGAATAACCGTAACAAAGCGTGCATTGTCTGGTCTAAACAATTCATAAATCGCTAAATGATGTACGGTTGGATAATCTCCCCAAAGTACCTGAGAGTTCATAATATAATCGAAATTGAATTTTTCTATCAATGCAAACATAATACTGATATTTTTATCATCTACACCTGCAAATGCTTCATCTAAAGCAATTAAAAGTGGTGCATCTTTTCTGGAACTTTCAAATTTTGCGGCAACTGCAGAGAATAATGGCACATACATTGCCATTGCTTTTTCTCCCCCACTAAATGAGAAGAACAGCTGGTTTGTTAATTCTTTTTTCGTATCCTTTGCTTTTTGGGCAAGAATTCTAAATTCAAACCACTGACGATAATCCATGACAACACGCATGAGCTGATGAAAGCTTTGCATATTATCTTCTTCATCCATAATTCTACGTACAGATTCAATACGAGAACGGAAATGTGTAGACAGCTTTTTCAAATCGCTTTCCTTCAACATACCGACATCTTTCTGCAGCAATTCTACCAATTCCTTCGTATCCAATTCTTCTTCAGATTCTGCCTTTTTATTTCTCCATTGCAGACTTAAACGAAGTCCACTGCTGCTGTCTGTCATCGCATTCATATAGCGATTCATCGTTTCTACCCAATGCTTGCTGTCTTGAATACGAATTCTAATTTTTTTACTAATGATGTTTACCAGGATATCTTCAAATAAATGACGATCAGAATCTTCTAATAAATGTTTTTGTGTTTCTATCGCCGTATCCAGCTGTTCTAACAACTGTTCAAAAGGCAGCTGTTTTCCATGAAATTTTGCTTTTAAATGAATTCTGGAACTAATGCCGTCAACTTCTTCCCACAAATCATCCATCGTAAAAGATACCTGATAATCTTGAAGACTGCCTCGCTGTGCATAGAAAACTCCCTGCACATCTCCTTTTAACGTATCCGATTTTTTCTGAATTGGGTTCTGCTTTTCATAAAGCATCACCGTAACAACCAAATCATCATACTCTTCTAATGGTATACGAATGCATCCATTTTCTACCTGCTCTTTTAATATATCCAAATACAATGCTGTTGTCTGTTCTTTTTCCTGCAGGTCCACTTCTAAATGACGTAATTCTTCATTGATTTTTATTTCTGCTTCTTCCAAGCTTCCTAACTTTCTTTCATTTTGCAGCTGTTCTTTTGGAAGACGAATCAGCAAATCACTGATTTCCTGTAAACGTTTCGTGATATCATCACCGCCAAGTTCTTTTAGCTGCTGCTGTTTTTGTACAAGAAGCTGTTGTTTTAAGATGGATTGTTCATCCAGTTGATCTTTCTCATATTTCACAGTGTCGATATCTTCTTCTAATTCATTTAGTTTTACAGAAAGGTACAATTTCATTTCCAAAGCTTTTCTTGAAGAAGGATACATCGTACAAATGTCCTGCAAATACTGTTTATAATCTTCAAAAGAAGAACGATATTCCTCAAAGGCTTCTACCTGCAATTTTACCGGAAAAGAAGATGCCATTTTTTGAACATCCAAATAAAGTTTTTGAAGCATTGCCTGTTTCTCTTCTACTCGCTTCTTCGCTTCATTTAAAGAACGTTCTAACAAAGATAAACGTCCTTCTTCCTCTTTCCACATCAACAATGCTTTTTGTAAATCATCTTCTGTCAAAAAAGATGCACTTTCTTCTTTCAGGATTTCTTCTTTTCCCAAAATATCCGCAATCTTATCTTTCAGTCTCGTTTCTTCTTTTTGCTGTTCCTCTTTTAATGCTTTTAATTCTTCAATTTTATCTTTTCGATACTGTTCACGTGCTTTTTTTCCTACAAATACAACCTGTTTATCTTTCGCAAGTGTTCCATATATCGCATGCATCTGGTATCCATCTTCATCAAAAGATAATCCATTGACAGAAATATGCAGCTCTTCAAAAAACGCAAATAAAGACTGGTAAAGTTCTTGTAAAGTATTTCCTTTTAAATACCATGAAGATAAGTATTCAACCTCTTTATCTGTAAATACATAATCATCAAAAGAACCGATTTCTTTTTTTAGAATAGTTTCCTTCTGATCTTTATGTACAAGAAGTGCATTCAATAATCTACTACGCTGTAAATATTCTTCTATCTGCCCTTTTAACTCTTCATTTACCTGCTCATCAAATTCTAATAAGGTATACAATGGACGATAGGAAATCCCCTGTTTATCTAAAAATGCTCTGTTTTGTTTACGTCCATCTTCTATAAACGGCATAGGATCTTCTTTATTTTCCCATTCTTCTATTTCCTGATGTAAACGCAACAGCTCTTTTTGAACAAGTCTTTGTTCATTTTCAAGTTGAATACGTGTTGTTGACAGCTGTTCCTTATCTATATGAAAAGCCTGCTGAATGATATTTTGTATTGGCAGGAATGTTTTTCTTTCTTCATATTCAGATAAGAACTTCTGCATGTCTTCTAATGCTGATTTTTCAATATGCAGCTGTTTTAAAGAAGCATACCAGCTATTCATACCTTCTCGGTATTCATCCAGCATTTCATCATATAAACTCTCATATTTCGAAACAAGAGATCGTTGTTTTTGTACTTCATCTTCTCGCTGCTGGCAGCTGTCTATTAACTGTTCTAACACTTCTTTCTGTGATGTATACTCTTTTAACTTCAAAATTACCTGACGTAAGTTTTCTTCTTTTTCTTTCACAAAGCGCAAAGTATAGGTAAAATCATAGTCTTTCGTTGTTTCTTCCTGGAATTCCAATCGAAATGCATCATGTTCTTCCAGCTGCAGTTCTTCCTGCAAATCATCCATTTCCTTTAGCTTTTCATCAATTTGCATACACAAAACTTCATATTCATCTTTTTGTTTCTTATAATCTTTTTTGGTTTCATGATATTGTGTTTCTTTTTTATCCAAAGCCTGCAGTTTTCTTTGAAGCTCTTCTTTCAACTGTGCATATTCTTTTTCCAAACCTTGCACTTCTTTTACCAGACGTAAACGATCACTGGCATTTAAATCTTCTTCCTCTTTCTTTAACAGTTCTATTTTTCGCTGATAATCTTTCTGTTTTTCCAGACATTCTTCTTTTATCTTTTTATTTTCTTCCTGTTCTCTATAGAAACTATCCTGTTTCTTTTTCTGCATCTCTTCTTCTTTATAGGCATTTTGATAAAGGTGCAGTTTTTCATACAGCAAGGCTTTTCCATATTGTTCATAAACCTGATAAATAGCATTTGCGGATTGTCGGCTTTGTTTTAACGCATCTAATTGATCTTTGATATTATCCATGTTGGAAATAGCTTCACTCATTGGGCGAAGATCTTCTTCACTTAAAGGACGTAAAGAATTATTTAAGATTTCATTTAACATAGAAGGTTTTAACGAATTTGAAAGTTTTGGTGATCGAAGCTGCAGCAGCAAATCAATAGCTTCCTTATATTCTTCTATTCTTTCAAATCCAAACAATGCCTGATTGACCTTTTCACAATATACTTTTTGAGAAGTGTATAATTGTTCCTGAATTAAATTTTTTAAAGATTGTCTGCTGATTGCAAGATCATTTTGCATCAGCTGAATATCGACACCAATTCTTCGATTATCTTCAATAACAAAATACCAGGTATCCAAAGGTTTTCCTTTTCTTGCGTGTAATCCCATACCAATGGTTTTATACGTATCACTTTCTTCTCGCTTAAACTCCAGGTAAAGATAACCAATACGATCATCTCTTCCCCCTTCTTCTTCCAAAAGATAATTTTCTATTTTTCTTGATCTGGTTCCAAAAGGGTCAAGACGCTCACTGCTTTTATTTCCATCCAGCAACAAAGGAATAAAGCTTTGCATAGTTACGGATTTTCCACTCCCATTGCTTCCTCTAAGAAGCATATGTCCATGATCAAAGTGAAATTCTTCATTTGTATAATACCAGAAATCAACCATTCCCATACGATTGGGATGCCATTTACTTACAAATTCCATTATTCCTTTACCTCCACAAATTCTCCCTGTATTTTCCCGATGATTGGATAAAAATAACAGTTCTCTTCATCTTCCTCCATGAATCCATACAATAAAAACATGGTATATAAGTTTTCTACAAGCTTCTGTGCAGACAGAGCTTCTTCCTGATATTTTTTCGGAAGAAGTGCTCTATTTCTTTTCACAACCGTATGCATCAATGTCAGCGTTTTTTCTTTTTCCATTATCAGCACTTCATTCGCACTTAAACGAAGGGTATACTTTGAAAGTTTTTTGTGAATTTCGCTGTGAAAAACAAGCATCAAATCATGCAGTGCTCCATTTTGCGGAAATATTTTCCCCATGGAACAATCTTCCTCCAGCATTAAATAGGCACTGGAAGAATGTACATGCAAATCACAGGAAAACATAGATCGAAAATCCTGCTCAATCTTTCCACGATAATTACGAATATATGTATAATCTTCATCCTTTTCTTTATCTAGGGATGGATACACCCCACACGACAACAATAAACGACGATAGCTTCTCTGTCTTCTTACGATACCTCGATCCTCTTCCATATCCACCCATTCACTTTGCATGAAATCTTCCGGATTTTGAAACGTAAGAATATCTCTTGCGAAAGTACGCATAAAATATCTTGAATTTCCTGTATTTTCATAAAGAACTTCACTTTCTTCATTTTTCAAAAAAGCATCCTGATCTCCATCCGATTGAAGTATTAAATTGTATTTCAATGCATATTGAAGTACATGAATCAGCTGTCTTCTGCATTGGTAAGAATTCCAGGAAACTTGTCCCTGAGGAAATCGCAGCTGTATATATTCACTTAGCATACTTAATACAAACTGTTCTTCTATTTCTTTATCTTCCAGATACATTAACAGGTAACAAAACATCTGGTATTCCTGAATCGTTTCAAACTCCTGAATCCCCATCCATGCTTCTGCTTTACCCGGTATTTTTTCCAGCTTTGCCAGTAAAGGATTGATAATAAGAACATAGCCAAAGCGATCCTGCAGTTTTTTACGAAGTTCTTTTTGATTATCTTTGATTTCATAATATAATTGAGGATTTTGTTTTTTTAAGATCCATCTTTGTTGTAAAAGCTGTTCGATACAATTCATTCTCCATCCTCCTCAAATACGATTTCAAAACAAGGCATCACTAAATTCCCATCTTCAAAAGATACGCTACACTCCCCATCTTTTTCATATACAACATGATATTCTTTTCCCTGATCCGTTTTCGCTTTACGCGTTTTAACTGCCATTGCCCTGGAAATCCATCCCAATAATATCTTTCGTATATCCTGATCAACGAGCGGTAAAGTTGAAAATGTAATCTTTCCATTATGTATCAAAGCATCAATTTTCTTTTGTCGCTCTTCCGCTTTGCGAATAACTTCCTGTTTTTGAATTTCCTTTTCAAGTGAATAATCATCCGCTGGCTTCCGCACAGTTTTCTTTCGAATGACTCTGCTTCTTGGTTCTAGTAATAAAGAAACTGATTTTTCTTCATAAACACCGCTATGAATACTGTCTGTTTCTCTTGGTTCTATATGTTTTAGATGAAGTGTTGTTTCACATCCAAAAATCATGGCACTTAATTTATGAGCTTCCAGTATATTGGTGCACTTGGAAAAAATATTGGCAACATGCTGGTATTCTTCCCTGCGATTTGTTCCCTGATTTTGAAACTCTCCAATCTGAAGTGCATAGCGAGTCATACGACGTATGATTTCATTTGTGATATGGTACAAGCGATCCACTTCATTTTCCCCATTTTCCGCAGCAAACCAATCGTATAAACTTTCCCATCTTCCATAGCAGTTTTCCAAAACATCTTCTTTCTTTAACTGTTTCCCAAGACGAGGAATTTTCATTTCATAAGAAACAACTTTATCAAAAATAGAAGCAATTTCTTCTTTGTTTAGATCTTTCAATAAACTTTCAATAACCAATCCATGATTTTGCAGGTTCTTCACAAATGTTCTTAAATAATTAATCAGTTTATCTTTAAAAAGAAGAAATTCTTTTGACTTCATCAACTCTTCCGCTTTTGCGCTGTTTAAGGTACGAATATAATCCTGATAGTTCTGATTTAAACGAATAAAATCATCATTTAAGCTATGCCACCAGCCATATACTTCCTCTTCGCTTTTATTCACGATTTGTTTTGCTTCGCTTATTTGATTTCGAATACGCTCCAGTAAGGTTGGCTGCAAGGAAGCCCCTTCTACTTCTAAGTTTTCCAGCTCTATTGTTAAACGTTCAATTGCGACACTGTATTCACTTAACTGATAGCGATATCGTTTATTTTTAAACTCCTGTACAGTTTGTACTTTGGTCGTATCTTGATGAGCAGTAAGATTTCCCCATTCACTTAGTGATTGTAAATCATTTTGACACTGTTCCATGGTATACTCTTGAAACATAGAAAATTCCTTCATCATTTGAAAAACATCTTCTTTATAAAGCCAGTAATGAATCTTTTCATGTTCTTCATAAAAAAATCGCATAATTACACGATATCGTTCCACATTATCCGCACGTAAATAATTTACTTCTCGAATTGGCTTTATAAGCTTATCATTCATTTTCAAGATGATCCCTCCAGCATTCTCTTATTATTTACAGTATACAGCAAATCGCATATAAACAAAACATTAACCTGCATTTCTTCTATATATAAATAATAAAAAGAATTGCCACTGTGATTACATAATGATTGGTGTAAAAGCTCTGTTACGTATATAATTAAAAAACTGTTGATATTCTGATTTTCTTCGCATATAGCAAAAGATACATAACGTACAAAAATATGATATAATATATGTACGTTATGTATACGAGGTGGTTCATGTGTATTCGAAAAAAGAATTTGAATTATATGTAAAAAGTGAAAATGGAATCCTTTTGTACTCTGATATGATTTCTCTTGGGCTTGGAAGATATCACATCAAAGAATTAGAAAAAGATGGAACCATTGAAAAGGTGGAAAGAGGCATTTACTGCCACAAGGACTATACATCGGATACGATGAAGATTTATCAAAAGATGAATAATAAAATGATCTACAGCAATGAAACAGCTTTATATCTGCATGATCTTGTAGATCGCTATCCTATGGTTTATACTGCGACAACCATTTCTGGATATCACCTTAGAGAAAAAGAAAACCTGAAACTATATTATGTAAAAGAAGAATTATGGGATATTGGAAAAATGGAAATCAAAGATCCATGGGGAAATATACTAAATGTGTACGACATGGAAAGAACCATATGCGATATTGTCAAAAATCAAAAAAAGATAGAGCTGCAGGTTTACCTTCAGGCTATAAAAAACTATTTCCAAAGGAAAGATAAGAACCTAAGAAAACTGGCAAGATATGCAAAGAAGATGGGGATTCAGGATAAGATAAGAGACATCGTGTACATGCACATGGAACCATAAAGAGGTGAACATATGATATATAGAAATACAGATAATTGGAAGAGTGAGATAAAGAAATCAGCCAAACTTAAAGGTGTAGATGTACCTTCCATGCAGCAAAGATTCATACTGGAAGAATTTGCTAAAAAAATAGGCAGTTCGCCATATGGAGATAGACTGATTTTAAAAGGAGGATTTATCGTTTCTACTCTCTTAGGCATGGATACAAGAACTACAAGAGATCTGGATGTGACTTGCAGGACAACAATCTATGATATCTCAGAAATGGAAAATATAGTGAAAAAAGTATTAAAGACTCCTTCAGATAGTTTTTTCGAATATGAACTTGCTGATATAAAACAGGCTCAAAAGGATGACGAAAATGCTGGATTTATCGTTTCTATCAACGCAAGAAAAGATAACATATCATTGAATTTAAAAATTGATGTTTCGAATAATACATTGATCTATCCAGATGCGATAAGAACAACATTACCAAGTATGTTCAATGAAGAGGATATCAAGCTGTTGAGTTATCCGCTAGAAAATATCATAGCTGAAAAATATGAAACGACACTAGATAGAGGAGAATTCAATTCAAGAATGCGCGATTTGTATGATATCTATTTTCTTATGAAAGATAGTTCTCAGCTAGTAGATAAAAACTTGCTCGCAGATACGATTATAAAAGTATCCGAGGAAAGAGGAACCATAGACAACTTGTATGAATTTGAAGAAATATTAGAAGAATTACAGAATTCTACTGCTTTTCAATCTTCATTTAAAAAACATGGCGAAAAGTTTGGATTTGAAGATATAACGCTGAAAGATGTGTTTAAAATATTTAGAGAAATTCATGATATGGTAGAAGATAAACTGAATATTGATGAATCTACATCGATAAAGATATAAAAATATAACGATGACTGGTACGACGAAGAAAAACACGAAATTCTATAATACAAAAATTTTTGCATTTTAATAGGTATATTGAACTTTTCTTTAAAAAATCCCGAAACTCAAATTAAAAAATGTTGATATTCTGATTTTCTTCACATATAATATGAACGTAAATGGCACTAAGTGCGGAAGAAGCTCCACGATATTATTCGCGGAGCTTTTCTATACTTAATTCCTTGACTAGATTTACATATTTTTTCTTACAAACCATAAACTAAACAGATAAAAAGAGTCAAAATATTACCTAAACTCATTCTATCAAAAAAGCAGTAAACATCAGCATATTTCATGATATCATTTTTCAAATCATTGATATAATCATTCATATGTTTAACTCTGTTTTGATAAACTTTTGAAAAATTAGTCACTCTTAGCAGATGAAGATAACAAAGTTTCTAATTGAACACCTATTAATAGTAGCTTTATTTGTAATTAATGGATAATTTCATTATTATATTAAAGAATTTACTGGACCATTTAATGGACCATCTTATGAAATCATTATTTTTCAGAAAGAATATGATATCCATCTTTCTTAGGAGAACCAACAAAGTGAATGAGCTGTTTCTTTGTTAATTCGCGAATAATACTTTTAGCGCTTCCATCACTTATATCTGTAATCGTACAGATTTGCGGCTTATTGATGCCAGGTTTACCCAAGATTGTGTTATATACAATATTTTGCATTTTTGGTAATTGCAGCGTTGAGTTAACAAGACTTTCCTTATTTGTATAAGCCACATCCATTAATGTAATTGTAAACCAACTTTGTTCCGATGTGATTTTAGGTTGAAATTCTTTTTCATATGGTTTGTATTCTTCAAGAATCTTTTCAAAGCCACTGCCATAACGTTGCATTAATCCACAAATTGTAAGTGTATTAGCAATTGCCTCATTTCTTTTTTTGAAAGGAATCTTACTAATATCTGCATAATCTTGTGCTCGTCCTTCTAGAAGAAAACTTCCTGGAGATACTATTTCAATTCTATCTTGATAAATATCTACATCTATTTGTGTACCTTTAATATTGTAGTCACGATGCCCGATAGCGTTACAAATCGCTTCAGTAATAGCAATGGCTGGATAGGACCATCACTGTCTTATTTATTTTGTATGCAAAATTGTGTTACGAGCATCTTACTTAAAGAAAATCCCTCAAAGATAGAGTTTCACCATTTTACTTAAGTTGATATATCTAACAACAATGCAATATAATAAAAAATGGAAGGCGCACAAGTCCTTCCACAACATGTATAAATATATACTCATTTTATAAATATGTAAAGAACTATTTTACATCTTTTGCTTATTGATAAATCATAATTTTTTTACTTATGTTAATCAAAGAAACTTGATGTTTACAATTACTTTTTTTCTTGTATAATAGAGGTGTCAATAATTGTAATAAGAGTTGACTGCTAGGCATAACAAGTGGTTACTCTGAATATTGATTTTTAGTTAATGAAAACAAGAACAGTAACCAATATCCTTTGTCGCGAGGTGGTTACTGTTTTTGTTTGTTTCTTTTATAACAATCATAAAGTTCCAACCTAAGCTTTACACTCTAAATTCGCAATGTACTGATTCTGATTATCTATATAATTACAAATAAAATACATATTCTTATTTACTCTCAAATTTTGATAAAGTATCTATATCCACATAATATTTATATGGTTTATGTGTATCATCAATTTTTATGATTTTATAATTCTTATTAACCATTTTTATCCTTTTTCTTATTGTCTGTTCTGTATTGTTAAACATCTTACACAGCTGCTGCATCGTTAATCCATCGATTGCAAACAAAGTTACTTCTAACAAGCTTTCTACCAGTGTTATGTTATCTTCATTTACATACGTATTTATTTTCTTTTTCATGCTTTTATAACGATATAATGTGCTTTCTATATATTCCTGTAATTCTCTAAGCCCAGAAAGATATATTTCTAGGAAACTTAAAATAAACGGTGTAAGATCAGATTTGTTTCTAACATCATTTGCTAATTCAAATGCATCATAATATTCTTTCTGTTTGTGTTTACATGCAATAGATAACTGTAAAGAACAATATATATTAAAGTATTTTGAAAGATATCCACTAGCTATAAATCTTCCCATTCTTCCATTTCCATTATAAAATGGATGAATATATTCAAAAAGGTAATGAAATACAGCAATCCTTATTAAAGGGTTGATTTTTTCATTATTTAGTATTCGTAAAGATTTATCCATCATCTCAATAATATTGCTTTCTCCCTGTATCCCTTTATGAATACATTTGGTACCAGATTCAATCGCAACACTCTCTTTTCTAAAATACACCCCGTCTAAAGAATCTTTTGGATTTTCCTTTACTACATCCTTTAATAAAATTTCATCATAAAGCTTTCGAACCTGGGCACATGTTTCGATATTTGCAAATTCTTCTTTTTGTAATTTCTCATATTTATTAACCATCCCATAAAATCTTCTATATTTTTTTGGAGGTTCTGAAACAATCAATTCCTTTAATTCCTGTCTTGTACTCCTTAATCCTTCAATTTTATTAGAACTTTTAATTTCTTCGACTAATGTAGAAACTAAAATATAATCTTTGGCAGTGACAGGAAAATCCGTATGTGACATTGTTTTTTCTATCCAGATATTCATATTATAAATTTCACTGATTAAATTCAACACTTCTTCATTTACAATATAAAAACACTCATAATCATTAATTTTTATATCTAGCTTATGAGCAGAATCACTTTCAAATCTTTTTTTATAAACTGCATTGCATTCATTTTCATTCATATGATAAAGTTTCTTTAAATTTGTGTATTCCATATCGTATCCCTTTCTTTTTCTTATTATTTAACACAACATATGAAAATAAACAACAAAAATCATCGTATCTTTATAAAATTTCTTTTTCCCTACAGAAAAACACCACTTATACGGTGGTGCTCATATGTTAAAAAGATTCGTTTAATGTACCAGCATTGCAGTTTTCTTTATATTTCCAGTAAATCCTCACTGCGACACCCCAATACTCGCCCCAATTTAGCAACACTCAGTGCCTGTGCTTTATTGATATCTCTTTGTCTTTGTTCAAACAATTGAATCTGGCGGATAGAAACTCCTGATAAATCTGCAAGCTCTTTTTGGGAGTATCCTGCATAACAACGTATACGTTTTAAATTTGTTTCCGGATAGAACTGTTTTATTTTTTCATTCATAGCATCTACAAACTTCATTATATCCATTTCATGGAATACTGGATACATTCGTAGTATTTCTCGTATAGGAACTGCTCTAAAAATCCGAGAAAACGATTTTGTGGAATACCACTGATAAAAAGCAAGTGCCCATCCAGCCCAATATTCTGGTGATTTATCTACATACATCACATCTTCTATTTCTTCCACTTTCAATCCACTTTTCTGTATCACTTCTTTTACAATTTCACAGCCGGTTTTACCTGCAACATAGGAAGGGTTTCCATTTTGAAACTGTCCTGCAACTCCTGAGACTATAAACATACCAAAAAAATCATCTGCATCAAACCCATAAGAATTCACTGCAAAATCCAACATATCTCCTAATATTCTTTGTGCAGTTTCAAGATAATCTTCAAAATAAGCGTGCATCTCCATTTTTAATACCTTCTCTCATAATATCCAGAATAAATAATTCATGAATAGATTCACTCTGTAGTTTTTTCTTTCTATATTCTTGTCGAGCAGCTTTTTCTCTATCCATTTTCTTTACATAGTATTCTTCTGCCAAAACAGATTCATATCCTATATATTGTATCTTCTCAAATGCTTTTTTACTTTTTAATACTATCTGCTGTCCAAGTTTCCCAAGACGCATAGCTTCTGAAAGCTTTTGTAAAGATATGGCACCGGAAACAAAATCCTGAGCAAATGCAAAATAAGAATCATCTGCTCTGTATCCTATAATGATATCATAATCGGAAATATCCAAAAGAAAATTATCTTTAATATATTTTTTTGCTTCTCCTGCAATATTTCCATTTTGCCAATATGTTCTATTATCTGCAAGTAAAGCTAGCCAGTTAAGAATATTATAGTTAGAAGAATTAAGATTTAATACTTTTAATCCTGTCAAATCCAATTCATATTTGTTTACATATCCATCTATCCCTTTTGAACATGCCCATTCTTTTGCCAATTCTATTTCTTCTGTACAATAAAATCCTCTTCCATAATCTTTATTTCTAGCACATTTTATATATCCAGGTTTATTTACAATAACTTCTGAACCATGATATAGTTTCACTTCTACCAATCACTCTCCTTATTATATTATATCTCTAAAGCATAATTTTCCTTTTTATTAATTAGGTGAACTTGATGTTTACAATTACTTTTTTTCTTGTATAATAGAGGTGTCAATAATTGTAATAAGAGTTGACTGCTAGGCATAACAAGTGGTTACTCTGAATATTGATTTTTATTTCTTATAAACAAGAACAGTAACCAATGTCCTTTGTCATGAGGTGGTTACTGTTTTTGTTTGTTTCTTTTATAACGATCATAAAGTTCCAATCCAAATCTTGCAATTTGAATTATCACTGTAATGATATCCATTACTATGTACCTCCCTGTTTATCATATATATAAACAAAGGCTTTAAACAAACTCTTCATAAGAGAACAATGATCTCCTTTGACTAAGAGTAACCACAACCACTTCCTAGCAGCCTTAACTATAATACATGAAAAAGAGATACATGTGTATATAAGTATGTATATATTAGAAATTACGAAATTCCAATAAAAACTACTCATGACGGTAAATACCCTCAATACGTTAATGAATCTTGATGCAAAAAGAAAACCATAAAGCTACTTACAGAGATTCTCTAATTTTTAAACTATCTTTTTATAATACTCATTCTAAGCATAAACCTATTAATAAGTAAAAACGAAATTATTTTATCAAATATTGTTTATATGTAAAAATTAAAATATAATTTAATTAGAATAAATTATTTAATTAAGGAGAATTCTCATGAGTGAAAAACTAACAGAATATTTATCTTCTATCCTGAAAGAAGTTGATTTCTTGCAAAAAAGGCATTCAATAAAATATGACTCTAAGCCTTTAATAGCGTTTCGTGGAGAATCAATGGATTATGGCAAGACAAGTTTAATGCCTTCGATTTTTCGTAACCCAGCTTATCTGCCAAAGGAAAAACATCTATTTGAACTCATTTGCGATTATGGTCTAATTGACTTTCATAAAACAATGATTGAAAAAGCAATAGAAACACAACATTATGTTGAAATTAGCCGAATGCTCGATATAACTCTCAATGTGTCCGTTGCACTATATTTTGCTTGTGCATATAACCTTGAAAAAGATGGATTCATATATATTTTTTGCTTTCCTGAATACTATTCACCTCATTCTAATTATATAGAATCTTTTTATGAAAATATTCTAAATTCTAAGAAAACTAAATCATATTTTAAAAATTTTAAAGTTTGTTCACACAGTTATTCTAATGATAGGATCAAAGCTCAAAGTGGAGGGTTTATATTTTTCCCAGGTGAAACCTTTAGCCCAATAAACAGTATCTATTATAAAAAAATAAAGATTAATGCTTTAGATAAAAAAGAAATATTAGATTATTTAAATATTGCTTTTCACATCAATGAAGCAAAAATATTCCCAGAAAAAGATAAAATAGCAAAACAAATCAAAGAAAAGTTTATGTCTGATCTTTTTTCAAGCGAAGAAGTTAATATAGATAGTGAAATAACATCTTGCTTCGAGAGAATTAGTTACGAGTTAAACATGTCATATAAAAAGGAAAAAATGGAATTATTAAGGTATTTACGTAAAGAAAAAGAAGATTTACTGACATTTGTTTCTAATCAAATTCAAGAAACCAATGATTCTAGTAAAAAATCAGATAACTCTGATAACAAAAATAAATTATTTTCTAAAATTAATAATACTTTTGATTTCTATTCCAAAATGATTTAAATACGCATAGGAGAAATTTATGAAACAATTAAAACATATCTTTGAGAGAATCATAACAGAAAGAAATTTAGACAATACTAGCGAGTCTCTGAATTATGAAAAATTAAGCGATACTGAAAATTTCTATACTCTGGAGGGTATCAACAAAGAAAACGGAGATGAAGAAAAATACTTAATTTATAATTGTAGCAATAATGACTTAAAATTTAATTTCAAGAATTATTCACAGAAAATATCCGATGATGTATCTTACATCCCCATTATGATTTTTAAAAACTGGGATGATGAAATTAATCAGTTTTTTGACTGTAGAGCCACTTTAAATGCAAAAAATAAAATGATGTTAAATCATTATTTTAACAATAAACTATCTCTATATACAGAGATGTGTGACGAAATAATGTTAAATATTGATGATTCAGCAAACTTCAACGAATATATATTAAATGATTATATAGACGAAACTCCAAAAGGATATATTTACAACTTATCTCTTTTGGAATTAAAGAAATTATATAATATAACAGGAACAGAACTATTTAAAAGCAACATAAGAAAAGGACTAGAGCATGATAAAAATGTAAACGAAATCAAAAAGAGTTTCCGAAATTATCTCTTCACTTATATTTACAAAAAATTAGAAAATATAATAGATTCAGAAAAATTAAAGTCAATAAAAGAAGAATTTAATCTTAATGAAGAAATTATACGCTTTTATTCTCCTAAATATTTTTGGTTTTGTCATAATGGAATAACTATTTTTTCATATGACAAAAAATCTATAGATAGAAGTGGAGAATTCATTAAGTTAAATCCAAAAAAAGTAAGTGTAATCAATGGTGCACAAACTCTAACCAATTTTTACTTAGAACTAGAAAATGCAAAGAAGAGTATCCCGGAAATCTTCAAAGCTTTTGAAATTGATCTTAATAATTTTAGCGAAATCGATTATCTTAATGAAGCATGTAACAAGACCATGGTAAAAACTATCTTTATACAAGGAGAAGAAGAATTCATTAAGCCTATTACCTGCGGTTTAAATACTCAAGTACCAATTTTAGAGGAACATATTCTCGCAGATTCAGAAATAGTTTATAAATTAAACTTATTGTTAAAGAAAATACGAATTGAAATCCTAAAAGAAGGTTCACATCCTATTTATGGAGAAGGCCTAAATGTTCTTGAATTTACAAAAAAATACCTAATAATAAAACTTCAACCAGGGAAAAGTAAAAATCTCCGCAAAACAGAAATCAAGAACTTACTCGAAAGTGCTTATGATGATATTAGTAAAAATGTAAAGTTTTATTTAGATTCCTTTAATTTGTTGGTAGAATTAGACTTCTGGTGGAAAGATACAAAAAAAGAACGAGATACATTGTATAAAGAAGATAAGCAAATAGTGTTAAATAGCTATGGCAAAAATTATTTTGGTAGCTATATGATTTATAAATCAGAATTCCAAAAAGACCTTTTCGAAAATATTGAAGAATGTTTCGATTTACAATATAGAGATTTTATAAATGAATTTTCAAATTCATCACAAAATTTATCTTTATCTGATTTTAAAACAGATTCATTATTCAATAGATTCAAAGTAGAAAATGATATAAATCAAAAAAAGGCAAGCAACTGTACTATTAAACTTGATGATTTAAAAGAATATTTAGAAAAAAATATAAAATCTCCATATTCAGTCAAAAATGTAATTTCTGATTACTTGGAAACAACGGGAGAAAACATTCCATATTTTAGAGTAATCACAAGAACAAACGAAAAATGCAATGAAGCATTTCCATTTCCAAATAGTTGCTTTAATGAACTATTTGCAGATGATAAACCTATTGAGTTTGATAATTCTATGTTTAAAAAAGAGATTATTAAACAATTTCCAGTATTTATCATTGAGAAAGATTCAATGTCAGATAAAATTTATCAAGTAAAATTTATAAAAAATTTCAGCTTTTCAAATTATTTATTCGATGCTAAAGAAGTATTCCAATTAACAACTCGAGCATTTGAAAAAGGAGATCCTCTTTTATTCCCTAAAGTCAGCTCCAAGAAATCTTTTCATGTTCGACCAAAAGCAGCTAATGCAGACGATACTTTTGAATTTACAAATGGAGAAAGAATAACCAAAAGAACTTTTTGGGCAAACAAAAATACTGTAGAAAAAATAATAAATCAAGAATATTATAAAAAGAAGTAATTCACACGAATTACATTTCATAAAAATTATATTCGTTCTATATAGAACCCTTTATATTGTATAAAAAATCATTTAATAAATTACCCTGTGGCAGAAATCCGCAAATGTTGCCCATTACATTTGAAATCAATAAGGATATCAGAAGTGTTCACACGACAAAAAGGAGCTAGTCAGTTAACTAAATTACCAGCTCCAAACAATGTTTCAAAGCGTTTTGGAGTATATGCTCCCCCCTTGAATTCTTAAAGTTTAAATTCTGCAACCCCCAACTATTCTTGGAGCACCGATTTAATAAACTACTGTTGTTATTCCTCCTATGTTATTGTGTATTGGCTGGTTAATCACAATAACATAGGAGCTTTTTTAACATAAAAAATCCATTGCCATGCACATAAGACTCTATTCGCTTTTTAATTAAAGTCAATGATATACATACCAAATATACAATTAGCTATTTTCATTCTTCTTCAATTATCATTGACAAATTTCTTTCTAATTTATTAATAATTCTCGTTACCAATGCATTGCCCATCATAAAATACCTTCTTCTTTCCGGCATACCTGTATCTGTCCAATTAGCAGGAAATGATTGTAGTTTTTCAGCTTCAATAGGTGTAAGAAAGCGTTTCTTTCCTGTTTCAAGATCCTCAATTACATGTGTACTTCTATTACTGGTCCCTTCGCTAGTTAACATGGTTCTTCCTGGACTATTCAAATCATCAGGATAAGCCATATTTCCCTCAGAATAACAATACTCCTCACCATTTGGTTTTTTTCTAGGAACCTTTTTAGCTCCCTTTAAAACAGTAAACTTTTCATCTTGTTTGTCAGTAAGGAAATATTTCTCTAAACCAGCTCTTTTTTCCCTAATTTCCTCCAACTTGATTGCTTTTTCATATACAGGTATTGTTCTTCCTGTATACACTCTACCCTCTATCATTATCCCTGTATTTTCAAAATTACCTTTAAAATTTAAAGTCATTTCAACAGTATCTTTATAGTCTTTCAAGTCAAGCAACCTATTATTTTTCATTTCTTCCTCTACTGGAAATGATGTAGCAAAAAAACCATTTCTTGTTAATAAAACATCATATTCATTTCCTAAAGTTTCGTTATAACGTAGCTCCTTTCTCCACGCAAAAATAAATACCCTTCTTCTTTTTTGAGCACAACCATAATCAGCTGCATTAATAACTCTCCATTCCACATTGTAGCCTAAATCATAGAAAGTTCTAAGCATAATCCCAAAATCTCGACCCCTTTGTTTTGCTGGTGATTTCAAAAGTCTATCCACATTTTCCAACAATACAAAAGGAGTTTGTTTTTCTTGTAATATTTCAGCTATTTGCCAAAATAAAACACCTTTTTTACCTTCAATTCCTTTCTCTCCGGATAAGCTTCTTGCTACAGAATAATCTTGACAAGGAAACCCACCAACAAGCAAAGAATGATTAGGTATTTCCGATTTATTTACCAAGCTAATATCTACATTAGAATGATTTTTACTTTTTCCAAATCTAGTACAGTAGCAATCATAAGCATGTTGTGCTTTTGTAGAAGGCTCCCACTGATTTGCCCATACAAAATTCCAATCTCTATTTTCAATTGCTCTTCCATTTTCATCAAATTTATGAACGTCATTTAAACCAACTCTGAATCCGCCTACCCCAGCAAATAATTCAACTACCGTTTTCTCCATAAATGGCCTCCATTTCTTCTAAATAATTATACATCATCTAGCAGGATTGATCAAGCATTGATATAATGTATTTAGATTTTATTATTATACAAAATTACACTGTGAAATACAAGATCGATGGGAAAATTTAAGGAGGTTTTTATATGTTGTTTGATTATGATGACAGAAATGAAGATAGTATCTTTAATTATGCTGAAAAATTAATAAACAGAACTTTTAGAGATATACTAAGCGAATATGAAAAATCTAGTAAAAAGCGCTATACAAACCCGTACGAATATAATTATGATAATATATCCATCGAAGAAGAGGAACCTGATTATATTACAAATCAAAAATCAAAAGGTGAGTTAGGAAATTTTTTAGAAAAATATTATTTTGGTTACAAGCCTAACAGTAATCAAGATGCCGATTTCTCAAAAGTTGGCATGGAATTAAAGCAAACTTGTCTTAACAAGAAGAAAAATGGCGAATATAGCGCAGGTGAGAGATTATCTATAACAAACATTTCATATAATGAACCTGTTGAGCATGATTTTTATAAAAGCCATCTTTGGAAAAAGATTGAACGTATCCTTCTAGTACATTATTTAAGGGATAAATCAAAAGAAAGATTAGATTATCCTATAATTTATGTAAGTCGATTTTCTCCCCCAAAGGAAGATTTAAAAATCATCATTGATGATTACAATAAAATAAATAATAAAATCGAAGCTGGTTTAGCTCATGAATTAAGCGAAGGAGATACTATCTACTTAGGCGCTTGTACAAAGGGTGCAACAGCCTTAAAAAGTTTACAACCACAATATTACGGGGAACATATTCCCGCAAAGAAACGTAATTTCTGTTTTAAACGCAACTATATGGACTATATACTACATGAATATGTAGAAAAGAAAAAAGTCCCATATGAACCAATTATTAAAAACGCAGCTGAACTAGACGGAATAACTTTTGAAACATATGTAACCAATCTTATTAACCAGTATATTGGAAAAACAGATAAAGAATTGTGTCATAAATTTAACAGAGAATATAATAACAACAAAGCTCAGTGGGTTGACCTCGCATACAAAATGTTAGGTATAAAAGGAAATCATGCAAAAGAATTTATAAAAGCAAATATTGTAGTTAAATCCATACGCATTGAACAAAATGGATCTATACGTGAAAATATGTCTTTTCCGCCGTTTCTTTTTAAAGATTTAGTAAAGGAAGAATGGGAAAATTCTACAATTTTTAATTATTTTGAAGAAACCAAATTCTTATTCGTTATATTCAAAAACGTTGGAGACTGTTATGAATTACTAGGTTCACAACTTTGGAATATGCCTTATAATGATTTGAATACAATTGTATATAATGGTTGGAAGAATATTCAAGACTGCATAAAAAATGATGTTAAGTTTGTACAATATGGAAAAATCATTAAAAATAATCTTCCAAAAAAATCGGATAATCCTATAATACATATTCGTCCACACGCCAAAAAATCTGCATATAAATTAAAGAGTGGATATATAGTTGGAAACATAGAAAGAGATGCTAATGAATTACCCAATGGAGAATATATGACAACACAAAGCTTTTGGATTAATAACACTTATATCCTATCTCAATTAAAGGTAAAGTAAATGAAACATCAAAAACTCATAACTACACCTGACATTTCGAAGAGAATGTCCAAAATCAAGTCGAAGCATAACAAAGTTGAAATCTTACTTGCAAAAGCTTTGTGGCATAAAGGATATCGATACAGATTAAATTATAAAAAATTACCTGGTTCACCAGATATTGCAATTACAAAATATTATATCGCCATTTTTGTTGACGGCGAATTTTGGCACGGAAAAGATTTTGAAAAACATAAACTTAAAATAAAAAATAATAAAGATTATTGGATTGAGAAAATTCAAGAAAATATAGAAAGAGATATTTCTAATGATAATCAATTGAAAGAACAAGGATGGATTCCTATTCATTTTTGGAGTAAGGAAATTTTAAGAGATGTAGAGCACTGTGTCAGTATTATTGATGATTTTGTTGATTTACAAAAAATGAATATGTAGATAGAGTCTTTGTTACGCAGACAATATGTATTTTTATATAATCTAGCATCAAATATTAAAACTTTATAATTTCAAAGAGCTAATAAATACCTTAAAAAAAGAAATTATACTAAAAGTTCTATTGTGATGTCATAGCCACTTCATCAATACAATTGACTTATTGAACTTATATTCTAACATTTATTTATATCTAATTTCTCCGATGGATTGACTCTAAAATCATCTTTAATGTACATAACAATATAAGTATTAGGAATATTCACATTGCTTCAAAAATAATGATATTTTTTTATCAATTAAAGCATTTGGCCGATTTTCATTGCAGTATTTGGCCGAAATACATTAAAGTATTTGGCGCATTTTTATTAAAGCATTTGGCCATCAAAACAATTATAAAACATCTTAATCAAGTAAATAACAATTATAATATTTTATAAATTAAATATGTACATCGTTTTCTCCTCACTTTTTGTATAAGATAAATGCAAACTTCTTTATTCACACTTCACATAAAAAATTACATATTGACGCACACTTTCATCAAATATATAATTATATTGCAATAAACAATAGCGGGGAGGTCGTGTTTCGACCTGAGAGGAAGCTGTAAAGTTTCGACCCATTGAACCTGTCGGGTAATGCCGTTGTAGGAATCATATTTGTCTTTCAGCTGTATCGTATACAAATATGATATGGCTTTTTTTACGTATGGAGGGGATTGATGTATGAAAAAAAGAGAAGTATGGATGCCGATTGCGGTTGCCATTGCACTTATTGGTATGTGGGAGTTTTGTGTAGATGTATTCCATGTACCTTTATACCTTTTACCCTCACCATCTCGTATTCTCATCTCTTTATATGAGAATCGAAGTGTGTTGTTTTCCCATGCCATGGTAACGCTTGTGGAAGCTTTGCTGGGGCTTGGAATCGCGCTTGTTCTTGCGATGTCAACAGCTATCCTTATGGATATATCCAAGACTTTTCGAAACAGTGTTTATCCACATTTGGTAGTTACACAAACTGTTCCTGTCATGGTTTTAGCGCCATTATTCAGTATCTGGCTTGGATTTGGCATGGCACCAAAAGTTTTGATTGTTATTTTTATGTGCTACTTTCCTATCACCATTTCTTTTGCGGATGGTATGGCACAAGTTTCCCAGAAACAAATCAATTTATTAAGAAGCTTTCAGGCAAGCCGTTTTCAAATCTACACCATGGTGAAAATTCCAGCTGCTGCATCCAGTTTATTTTCTGGGCTAAAAGTTGGTGCCACCTATTGTATTGGCGGTGCAATCGTAGGAGAATGGATTTCATCTTCTGCTGGACTTGGCTACTATATGCTGCGAATGAAAAATGGGTATATGCTAGATAAGGTATTCGCAAGTGTAATCGTCGTTATTATCTTAAGTTTATTGTTAAATGGATGTGTGGATATCGCTAAAAAATGGCTCTGTCCACATGCGAAAAAAGAACATAAGGAGTAGAAAACGTATGAAAAAATTTATATCAGGATTACTGGCAATGTTATGTGTCATTGCGATAAGTGGATGTGCAAATAAACAGACAACATCCACAAACGAAAAAGAAGTAACTTTAGTTTTGGACTATTTACCAAATACCAATCATACAGGAATTTATGTAGCACAGAAAAATGGATACTTTAAAGAAGAAGGTTTAAAAGTCAACATTATTGAACCTGGTGACAACAACACTTCTGCAGCTCTTGTCGCAGCTGGAAAAGGACAATTTGGAGTTAGTTATCAGGAAGATGTTACCTATGCATTAACTGCACAAGACCCAATGCCAATCAAGGCAATCGCAACAATCATACAGCACAACACATCCGGATTTGTCGCTCTTAAAGATTCCGGCATTACTTCTCCAAAAGATTTTGAAGGAAAAACATATGCAGGATGGCAGTCTCCAAGTGAAGAAGCCGTTATTAATGCAGTCATGAAAAGTGTAAATGCCGATCCATCAAAATTAAAAATGGTAGGTGCTGATGGAAATGGTTTATCCCAGTTAAATAGTGGAATTGATTTATTATGGGAATTTAAAGGATGGGCAATCACAAAAGCTGAAATGGAAGGAATGAACTTCAATTATATGCCTTTAAATGAACTAGATGAACGTCTAGATTACTATACACCAGTAATTATCACAAACAATGAAATGCTGGAAAAAGATTCACAAACTGTCCAGAAATTTATGAATGCCGTAAAAAAAGGATATGAATATGCAATTGATAATCCAGATGCTTCCGCAGAAATCTTACACGAATATATTCCAGACTATGACATTGCTTTCTTAAAGAAAAGCCAGGCATATTTATCAGAAGAATACGCAAAAGATGCGCAAAGCTGGGGTGTTATGAAAGACAGTGTATGGGATGGTTATACAGATTTCATGTATGAAAATGGCTTGATTGATAAAAAAATATCCGCAGATACACAATACACAAATGAATTTGTAAAATAAACAGAGGTTTTTATGAAGTTACAGCTACAAGATATATCCATGTCTTTTTCTAAGAAACAGATTCTTTCCCATCTTTCTATAGATGTGAAGGAAGAAGAGTTCATTAGTATTTTAGGTCCAAGTGGATGTGGAAAAAGTACGATCTTAAATATACTGGCAGGTATTCTAAATGCAGATGATGGAAAAATACGGATTGATGGAAAAGAAGTAAAAGATGCAAAAGAACATTTTGCGTATATGCCACAGGAAGATTTATTACTGCCATGGAAAACGATATTAGATAATGTTTGCTTATATGGAAGCATTCATAAAGAAAAAAAACAGGCACAAAAACAAGCTATGCAGCTGTTTCCTGTTTTTGGATTAAGTGGATATGAAAATGCATATCCAGAAGAGTTATCTGGCGGTATGCGTCAAAGAGCAGCTTTTCTTCGCACTGCCCTATGCAAAGCAGATATTTTATTGCTGGATGAACCTTTTGGTGCATTGGATGTCATTACCAGAAGCGATATGCAGGATTGGCTTATACAAATGAAAAGCAAACTGAAAAAAACAACAATTCTAGTAACCCATGATATTGATGAAGCGATTTATTTATCCGATCGTATCCTTATCTTAAATGGGCATCCAGCTTCTATTCAAAAAGAGATTTGTATTACAGAAACTAATCGTACAAGAGAATGGCTGTATGCACAAAGTGAACTGCGTACAAACATTCATGAGATGTTGAAAGGAAATAATCATGTATAGCGATGCACATTTCCATTTAAGTGAGAAGATGAAAAAGATTCTTGAAACAAATCCTTTATCTGGCATCATCAGCTGTACGACACCTAAGGAATGCATAGAAGCAGAAGCATTTCTATCCAAACATCCATCGTATGCCATTTCTTGTGGAATCCACCCATGGAAGTGCGATACCATCACCTGGAAAGAAATGCTTCCCTTTCTTGAAAAAGCACAGATAATTGGAGAAATTGGAATGGATAATGTCTGGTGCAAGAAAGATATTGATATCCAAAAAAACATCTTTGAAAAACAGCTGCAATTTGCCATGCAACATAAAAAAACAGTTGTTCTTCACACAAAAGGAATGGAAAAAGAAATTCTTGAATGTATTCGTCTTTATCCAAATACGTATCATGTACACTGGTATTCCTGTATGGAATACATAGAAGAATATAGGGATTTAGACTGTTACTTCAGTATCGGTCCTTTCCCTTCCATTGATAAAAGTGTACAAAAAGTATGCCAGCTTGTTCCCTGTGATCGCCTGTTAATAGAAAGTGATGGAATTGATGCGATATCATGGGCCATTCATCGAAATATACAAGACGATGAATATCTGTCTTCTTTATATACGATTGCCAAACAAATAGGAGATATCAAAAAGAAAACCGCAGAAGAAATTTTAGAAATTACCTATCACAATCTACAACGCTTTTTAACACAGAAAACATTGTAAAAGGGCTTTTCTTTCAACAGAAAAGTCTTTTTATTTATCTGTATCAAATATCCATAACACTGGATGCATCTTTTAATTTTTCTTTTAGAAATACATACATTTTTTCATTATCTTCTGTAAAAGGCATAGCAGGCAAAGCAACAAATGTAAATTGTCGCTCAATAGAAAACATATCTGGAAGCAAAGGCTGTAAAATCCCCTGCTCTATATAGTTTCTTGCGACTTCCTCATATATAAACGTAATACCTGCATCCTGCTTAACTAAAGACAGTATAAGCGAAACACTTTCAAATTCATGGCAAATCGTAAAATCTTCAATATCCACATCAAAAGAATGAAGGGTATGTTCTAAAATATCTCTTGAACCGCTTCCTTCTTCTCTTAATAATAAAGGAGCTTTTATTAATTCATGCAGATTTGTACAATTTGCATACTTTCCATTCTTTTTACATACACAAATAAATTTTGTATTTAGTAATGTTTTACAAACGTAACGACGATGATTTACATTTCCTTCAATAAGCGCAAAATGAAGATTTCCTTCTTCCAGTTCCTCCAGTAACCTTTTTGTATTTTGTACAAGAAGTTTAAATTTTCTTCCTTGATATTCTTGCAGCATAGAAAAAGTCAGGGATGGCAAGATCGTTTCCGCTATGGACTTTGTTGCGCCATAATAAAGTGGTATAGCCGGCTGTTTCTGCATGGAAAGATGAATATGCTTTTCCATTGTAGTCAACTGCTTTGCCATACGATAAAACTCCAAAGCTTTCTCTGTTGGAACTAAACATCGTCCTTCTTTTTTAAAAAGCTTCACTTCATATTCTTTTTCCAATGCGCGAATATGCTGTGTAACTGCAGGCTGTGTAATATGCAAAACTTCTGCACATTGTATCGTGCTTTTTTCTTCCATTAGAGTTAAAAATGTCTTTACTTTTACATCAATCATAAATACCTCGTCTTTATATAAAATTTTCTTATATTTTCTTAAAAATATCTAATTTGAGTTTATATAATTATGAATTTATAATCAAGTAGGAAATAAGAAAAAAATGGAAGGAAGTAAAGAAAATGAAGAATTTTATGATACAAAAAGGACCAGGATTTCTGGTTTGTGCTGTTATCGCAGCAATCTCACAATATATCGCAAAATTTGTTCCGCAAATTGGAGCTGCTTTGTTTGCGATAGGTATTGGTGTTTTCTGTGGAAATACCTTTTTAAATAAAAAATGTTTTCAAGCAGGAACCAGCTTTTCTGAGAGAAATTTATTAGAATATTCCATCGTATTAACCGGTGCTACCTTATTGTTAAGTGAAATTTTTGCGCTTGGTTTGAAAGGAATTGGATTTATTGCGACACAAATGTTTCTTACGATATGTGCCGCCTATCTTCTTGGAAAAGCATTTGGCATGAAAAAGAAATTCCGTCTTTTAATGGGTGCTGGAAATGCGGTTTGCGGTTCTAGCGCCATTGCCAGTGTTTCTCCCATATTAGATGCAGATACGAAAGATAAAGGAATTGCGATTACGATCGTGAATGTTACAGGGACGGTACTAATGGTTCTATTACCAATTCTTACCGGTATTCTTTACCAGCATGAAATGCTGCATACAAGTGCTATGATTGGAGGAACTTTACAATCCATTGGACAAGTCATTGCTTCTGCAGACTTAGTTGGTCCAGCCTATGTTCCAACAGCTACCATCTTTAAAATTATCCGTATCATTTTTATTGTTCTTGTAGCATATGCATTTTCTCATGTAAATACAGATCCTGATCAAAAACTATTCTCTAAGAAAAAACATACAGAAGGAAAAGTCAAAACCAGTATTCCCTGGTTTATCATAGGCTTCTTTATTATGGCCATACTACATACGATAGGACTTATTCCTAGACCTCTTTCTGAACTTGCTCATTTGGTTAGCCAGCAGTTTGAAATCATTGCATTAGCTGCCATTGGTATGCGTGTAAAGTTCAAGGATTTAGCTGCAGAAGGACCGAAAGCTTTAGGTTATGGTTTAACGATTGGGGCATGTCAAATACTTTTTGCCATTGTGTTGATTAAGCTTTTTATTGGATAACTTTTATTATATAAAGGAGGAATCGTATATGTATGATATTCTTATTATTGGTGGCGGTCCCGCTGGAATCAGTGCGGCCATTTATGCGAAAAGCCGCGGATGTAATGTTTTAGTTTTAGAACAGTCACAAATTGGTGGACAAATCAGTATGGTATCTCATGTTACCCATTATTGTGGACTTATGAAAGATGAAAGTGGCACAACATTTTCCAATCGCTTAAAACAGCAGTTAAATGATGCCAATATTGAAATTCAGTTTGAACGAGTTATACAAGTAAAATTACAAGGTGAAATTAAAGAAGTACAAACCATAAGCCATACATATCAGGCACATAACATTATTTTAGCAAATGGGACTGTCCCAAGAAAATTAAACATTCCAGGAGAAAAAGAATTGTATAAAAAAGGAATTGGTCTTAATGCCCTTCAAGATGCACAAGATTATAAACATAAGCATGTATATGTTATTGGAGGCAGTGATGGAGCAGCAAAAGAAGCTTTGTATTTATCAACAATCGCTTCAAAAGTAAGTATTCTGCATTTTGAGAAAACCCTGGCATGTATTGATGAATTTAAAAAGAAAATATCTGAAGCAAAAAATATTGAAGTCTGTTTAGAAACACGCTTACATGCTGTGTATGGAAAAGAACAAATAGAGGCATTGGATATCTTAGACTTAAAAGATAACAGTATAAAACATATCGAGGAAAGTGGATGTGGTATCTTTGTATATGCAGGCTCTATTCCTAATACTTCTTTATACACTGAACTGAAACTAGAAAATGGATATATCCCTGTCGATAAAAACCAGCAAGCCGCAATTCCTGGTGTATATGCAGCTGGAGATATTTGTGTAAAACAGGTACGTCAAGTTGCTACTGCTGTTGCAGATGGAGCCATTGCCGGTATTCATGCTGCTATACATTAAACAATATAATTTACAATAAAGACTTACGTTTTCATATATATAAAAATATGCATTATTGTTTCTCATATTTTACCTCATTCTTTTGCATATTATAGATTTTTACCCCCTTAATCATTCAGAAATCTCGTTTTCTATTAAATCAGCAAAGAAAACAGGTGCCTATCAAATTGATAGACACCTGTTTCTTTCCTATAAAAGAACTGTCTCTAAATCTTTCAACATTACATCCAATGCTGTAATTCCACCTTCTGCTAAATACCATACAGTTGGAGTTAAATATACTATATGATTTTCTTTATAAGCAGTTGTCTGTTTTACTAACTCATTATTCATAATATCCTGTGCTAATTTAGCGCCTTCTTTTTGAATCGCAGAATCTCTATCTAATACAAAGATATATTCTGGATTCTTTTCAACAAGCAATTCGAAAGATGATTCATTCCCATGTGTAGAATCAACATCACTTGCCAAGTTATCAAAACCAATTTCATTCCCAATCAGCGATGCTCTGCTTCCATTTCCAAGAGTATTAAAATTAGAACTTGTCACAAGACCAATCATTGCAGTCTTTCCTTTCGCAGCATTTGCCAAGGTTTCTACTCGATTGTCAAATCCATCTGTTAAAGCTTTCGTTTCTGTTTCTTTATCAAAAATCTTAGAAATATTTTGTGCATTGTCTTTCACGCTTTGTACAACACCTTTTTCATAATCTACACCAACATATACAACTGGTGCAATCTTAGATAACTCATCATATTGAGAACTCAAGCGACCTCCAATAAAAATAATATCCGGTTCACAAGCCATCAATGCTTCCATATCCACTTCTTTCAAAGTTCCTAAATTACTGATTTCTTTATTATTATTGTAATCCATCAAATAATCGATTTTTGAACCTTTCGGCATACCAACAACTTTATCTCCGACACCCCAAGCATCAAGCATATCTAATACCGCCATGTCTAATACTGCAATTCTTTCTGGATTATGAGGTACCTCAATCGTTGTCATTTCTTTTTTTCCATTTAATGACGAGATGCTTACTGTTTTCTCCTCGTTTACATTTTTCTTATTAGATGCTGTACAAGCTACCGCACTAAACACAAATAAACCACATACCGCTAACATACATAATTTTTTTAACATAATATAATCTTCTCCTTTTTCAATCATCATTCATTTTATAAAACATTATCAATAATATATAGACAATGGTTTTCCTTCTACTTCTTGAATTTCAAAATCTACACGATAAATATCTGATAAAACTTCTTTTGTCATAACTTCTTTCACTGTTCCAAATTTTGCAACTTTTCCATCTTTAAATGCACAAATATAGTCAGAATAAAAAGCAGCATAATTAATTTCGTGTAAAACCAAAATTACGGTCTTACCTAATTCATCACATAGTTTTCTTACCATCTTCATCATATTGGTCGCATGATAAATATCCAAATTATTCGTTGGCTCATCTAATAAAACATACTCTGTATCTTGTGCAATTACCATTGCGATAAATGCACGTTGGCGCTGTCCTCCAGATAATTCATCAATAAAGCGATTCTTTAATTCTTCAAGCTCCATATATTGAATGGCACGTTCAATGATTTCTTCATCTTCTTTTGTTGTATTCCCATTACTATATGGAAAACGTCCAAATGTCACCAACTCTTTTACGGTTAATTTCATTTGTGTCGCATTGTTCTGAGTTAAAATTGCTAAACGTTTCGCAAGTTCTTTACTATTCCATTCTTTTAACTCTTTTCCTTCAAAAGAAACAATTCCTTCATCCTGTTCAATCAAACGTGAAATCATTCCCATGACAGTTGATTTCCCTGCTCCATTTGGCCCAATAAAAGAAATTACTTTTCCTTTTGGTATCGTGAAGTCGATTTCATCTACAACCGGCTTACCATTATATTTTTTCGTCAGTTTTTTTATGATCATCTCTATGCTCTCCTTTGTCGCATCAATAAATATAAGAAGTAAATTCCTCCACCTACAGTAATAAATACACTGATTGGCATACTAAAGTTATATACATGTTCCACAAGAATTTGCCCTGCAATTAAAATTATTGTACCAATCAAACAAGAACCTAATATCAAATAACTATGTCGATATGTTTTAAATACTTCTCTTGATAAATTCGCAATGATTAAGCCTAAAAAAGAGATAGGACCTACCAATGCAGTCGCAATCGCAATAAATAAAGTAACACCCAGCAATAAACGACGGATTGTTTTATCATAATCCACACCTAAATTAATTGCCTGCGTTTTTCCTAAGCTAATGACATCTAGTAAACCAAGTTCTTTTCGTAGAAAAAAAACCACAGCTCCCATTAATAAGACAGAAAACAAAATAATATTCGTATTGATGTTATTAAAACTTGCGACAAGACTTGCCAATAAACTATCGTATTCATTAGGATCCATAATTCTTGTTAATGTTGTCTGAATACTAGTAAATAACGTTGTTAAAATGGTTCCTGTTAATAATACATACAAAACGTTATGTTTTGTTTTACGGAATAAATAACTATATATAACAGTAGCAATAATTCCCATCAATACTACATCTATCGCAAAGGACACATTCGCATTCGCAATTAAGACACTTCCTGATCCTAAAAAGAATACTACGCCTGTATGAATTAATGAATATAAGGAATTCATCCCGAGTAGACAAGGAGTTACAATTGTATTTTGGATAATGGATTGGAAAACGATTGATGCACCTCCAATCGCAAACGCTACAATGACCATCACAAGAACTTTAGGAACTCGAAGGCTTAGAAAATAAGCAGCATAATTCATATTCATAAATAAGCACAAATATGCAAGAATCGCAAGAATACTGCCAATTCCTAGTAAAAACAAAGTTTTTCTATATCTTAATAGATAATTTTCCATTTTATGATTCCTCATCTTTCATAACCGGTTGTGTACAGCATCCTCCTTGTGAAAGCCATGGAAGAGATATACTTTTATTTCCATTTCGTAAACGATAAAACAAAAGTCCAATAAAAATCAAGCTGCCTAAGACACCGATAATCAATTCAATCGGTAACTCATATGGATAAATAATAACTCGTCCAAACATATCACAAATCAAAACAAACAAAGCGCCAAAAACAGCTGTATCTATCAGAGTACCACGAATTTTATCACCTTTTATCATCGCCACTAAGTTAGGTACAATTAAACCGATATAAGAAATACTTCCAACAATCACTACGATACTTGCTGTAATCATAGCCGCAATAGACAACCCTCCAAACATTACAAAGTTATAATTAATACCTAAATTTTTTGAGAAGTTTTTTCCCATTCCGACAATGTTGAAATGATTAGCATATATAAAGGCAAGAAAGACAAGTGGTACAATAAAGAAAACAATTTCATATCTTCCTCGAATCACCAGTGAAAAATGTCCTACGAGCCATGAAGACAAAGCCTGTGTCATTTCATATCTATAAGCTAAGTAATTTGTAATTCCGCCTATAATATTTCCAAACATAATACCTACCAAAGGAACCATAATAACATCTTTAAATTGAATTTTCTGAATAAAATACACAAAAATCCAAATTCCAACCATAGCCGCAAGAAATGCAAAAAACGTTCTTTCCCACAAAGTAGATGCTGGGAAAAATAAAAGTGCTATTAAAATGCCTAGTTGTGCAGATGAAATGGTTGCTCCAGTAGTTGGAGACACAAATTTATTCATACATAATTTTTGCATAAGTAATCCTGCTACACTCATTCCAACTCCTGTACATAAGATTGCCAATAAACGAGGCAAGCGTGATATAAATAACATTTGTAACTGCTTTGTATCACCACCTAATATATCTTGTATGCGTATATCTGTTACTCCAATAAATAAGGAAATAAAAGAAAGAATACACAATAAAATAATCAATAATACGGTTATATTTCTTCTTTTCAAAAATAATCCTCCTAACCATATAGTTAGCCTCACCTAACACAATTGAGTTTATCAAAATTGTTAGCCTTTGTCAACTTTTGCATATAAAAATTATTATATAAAATAAAACCGCTTATTTCTTGTTGCATTCACAAGTAATTGTATAAAAATATCCTATAATGATTTCCAATAATTATATTCAAAATTTCTCTTAAATTTAATTGCTGACATTCTAAAATTGAAAGCATATGGTTTTAATCTTACTCTTTCACTTTAAGTGAGTATATAAAAACAGCGATGCGATATAATCATCACTGTTCTTTTTCAAAGGAATACTCAAAAAGTATCTCTAATACATACTGACTTTAACTTATCTCAAGAAAAAAACTATTAAAACAATATCTATTGCCATATACCTATCTTATATCCATATTTTGCTTTCTGTTTAATTCAAACGTATATAACGTTTCTGTATCTAAATCTCTATCAAATAGCTTTATACAAGTTATCTGATTATTTTCATAAGTTTTATAATAATACATTCCTCTTGTAAGATTCATTCCACAGGAATAGGTTGTATAATCCATTTTACCTTCTTGTGTTAAAACACTTCCTTTTACCATGGAAACAGCATCTAAAATATGAAAAAACTGCGTGATATTTTCCTCTTCATCATCACCAAAAACAGAATTATCTTTTACAAAGCAGGCACGTACAAAGCGTGATGCAGGTGAACAGTCTCCTGGTATACCAATACTGCCAAATCCATTTCCATAAGGCTTTAAATCTACATGTCTGCTTACCTTGTTATCTGGATATGCAGGACTCATATGCAAGTAATTGTACATATTCCATTTATGATATTCATATGGTGGATTATTTGTTAGTACTCCATATATATCATCATACACATGTAAGCCATCTTTGGTAGATTCTATGATTACACTATCTACTCCATCAGTGATCATCCAGTGAAGAGGTGCTAACGGCATTTCTTTTTTAAACGATTCATCCAATAGTTGTATATTTTCAAGTGCCAGCCTTACTTCTTCCACCTTGCTATATTTACTTAAAAGATAGGGAATCAATTCAAATGGTGTAATATTGTTTTTCTTGTCATCCCATGAAAAATAGTGTGCATTTCCTGGGAAATTAAGTCCTGCCATTGCTAGTCCTTTTTCATTCATAGCATCCGCATACAAAGGATATCCTTCCACAACAGTAGCCATACCAATCATTGCATAATGATGATGAATCACTTCTTTATTTCGAAAATAAAATGGATAATTTCTGGGTGTAATAACCACACACTCATTAAAAGTATATTCTAAATCTAAATTTCTCCCAAAATATTTATCTTTTTCTTTGATTACAATACATGTACACATATAATTCCACCTTCCTTTATCATGATTTCTTATTATATATTTACCATTCCCATCTGATATTATTTATAAATATTAAAAAATACTATTTCTTCTTTATATTAACCAAAAGATATGGATGCATTGCACATATATTTTACAAAACCTCTTTTTTAGTATAACTCTTTTTATCTATCTTAAACAAATCTTCTATAAATGTTAAAAAGCTCTACCTGAATAGATAGAACTTTTTAAACATTATTTTTTTAGTTTTTTTCTAGTATACAGCATTGCTGCAGCTGCTGCGCCCATAAAAGATGACCATGCTGCTGGATGAAACAGCACTCCTGTTTTTGGAGTTTCTTCAACACTCTGCTTATCTTCCTCTTTTTTATCATCTACAACATTTCCATTATCTTTATCCTGTTGTGTATTATCTTCAGAAACATTTGTATTATCTTGCTGTGTATTTTCATAAGAAATTACAATTGGCTTTTTCTCATCTGCAGTAAATGAAATTTCTACTTTTCCATTTTCCAACAATTTTAAACTTCCTGCTACACCATTGTTTGTAAATAAAACCTCTTTATTCACTTCTGTTAACTGAAATACATTTTCTGTATATAATTTCACACTTATTTTTCCTGGTAATACATTTTGGAATGCAAATGTTACGTTTTCTTTTTCTGTATTCAAGTCGTAATCCAGTGCAAAATCTTTTGTATTTAAAATATCTTTCCCATGAAACATGATTTCTATATCTTTATATACAGCATGTATATTTACATCTTTCCCTTTCGCAGCTTCCAAAATTGATGCATCAAGAATATGTCCCTCTTTTAATTCATTCACATCAATAGTTTCACCTGCTTTTGCATTCTCAATTTTATCAATCACATCTTGATATGGATTATATGCCACATCTTTTCCATCAATAGAATAACTTACAAGGTTTCCAGAAACTTCGCATGCAGCTAAAAGAATAGGTTTTTTTGTATCAGAGTCTTTTGCCGGAATAATCGTTAAACCTTCTGGAGAATTGTCTTCCCCTAGATCTGTTGAAAAATCTCTTGAATTCATATAGTTTACAAATTTTGCTTCCTTTGGATTTGTTACATTATATACCATGACACCGCCTGTACGTTCAATACCAATAAATGCATACATTTCTTTTCCAATCTGAGCAGTCGTAACACTTTCTGGTTCTGGTCCTTTTTTCATTGTTCTGCTTTCCAGTTCAATATCATCATTAGAAACATTAAATTGTTCTGGTAAAAACCTTGCTGTATTTTCTTCAAAATCATTGTTACTATCATATACTATAGACATATTTTCCGCATCTAAAATCGCAAAGGATCTACCTCCAAACAACACTGGCTTGTCACTAGGAATTCCTGCAGTTAGATCACTGTCTAAAATACGTGCATCTTCAATATCTTTATATACTTCTTTCAAGTTATCTTTCTTTTTAATTTTAACTTCGTTACAATAGTCGCCCCATTCTCTGGCATCTCCCTCATTTGCAATTACCAAATATGTTTTTCCATTATACTCATAACTTGAAATCGCATCTGGCATATAAGCCGCCAATGCATCATATGTTTTTGGATCATATTGTTCATCTTTCTGCAAATCAATCGCATTTTCTTCTTTTGATAAATCTTTTAATCCTAAACCTTTTACCTTCGTAATTGTTTTCGTATGCAAATCTAATTCCGCAATGGCATTTGCTTCCTGCAAGGTAATATATGCTTTATCCTGTGCAGGAGAAACACTGATATATTCCGGCTCTAAATCAGTAGATGGAGAAATTGTTTTATTCTTTACCTTTCCTAAAAGAACTTGATTTTGTAACAGTTCTTCTGCAGTAAAATTATCAAACCCGGCATGTGTTACTGTATCTGTTTTTGTATCCACGATCGTAACACTTCCTTTTGGATCATTAGACATATCATCCTTATATCCTTCTCTTGGTTCTCCCTCATTAGCAGATAAAATCAAATTCCCATTATCCGCAAAGGTAATCATATCTGGCTGTACACCTGCTTCATAAGAAGTAATATAATTACCTTCATAATCCAAGACAACCAATTTCCCATTTTTGTTATATGCTTCTTCTTGAATTGCCACTGCAATTCTTCCATTTATATCATCTACAGAAACACTTGTCATATCTCCATATGCAAAATTTTCAAGTTTTGTTTCTAATATTGTTTTTACATCTACAGATTTATACAATTCTAGCTTTCCATTTTTTACTTTGGCGATATCCAGCTTTCCACTTTGTCCATTTACAACATATGCATACCCTTTTTTACTGCTGTATGAAACAATTTCTGCAACTCCACCATCTGCGTTTGCTTCTCCAAGCTTTAATGTACTTTCTCTTTTTAATGTTAATTGTGCATCTTCAACAAAACTTTGAAGATTTTGTTTTACATTTAAATTTTCTGCATATAGTGGTGTAACAAGAGAAGATGTCGCTCCACCACTTAATAACATTCCTAATATAATTTTTTTCATTTTGTTCATTATGAACCCCTCCATTACAAATGAATTATACAGTAAGCAGAAAATTCATTTGTTATGAGCATGTAAACTTTATATGAACAGAATGTAAATTTAAGTAACATCATAAAAATAAAATCCATACTGCGTTGTCATTTTTATATAACAACCTTCATATTTACCATCTCTAAAACACTAGCAAAGGTCTTCAATCATAACACTTAAAAAGCAATATTTCAAAACCTTACAGAACCAGATAAAATATACTGGAAAGAAAAAGGGTGGTTATCACTTCCCTATTATTATCCATGTAAATTAAACCCACTGAAAAAAGCAATTGGTAATACGACTTACATAGTATTAAATAAAATTTTATCAAAGGCAGATAAGGATAAATCACTGTGATGTTTATACATCCTCTATGCAATATTTCACTTCTTCATTTCTTTTTATGTATACCTCTTATAAAAATTTATACTTCTTTATAAATTTTTTAATACAAGTATAGAATTTTATTTTATACTTCCTGTAGAAAGAAACAAAAAGAGGTGCATAAAATGAAGAAATTATTCCCATACATTATCATACTTCTATCTCTTATGTTACTTGCTAAATATGCCTATAGCTTTTATTTTTTATATGTAGAAGAAATTAGTGATGATGTACGAATAGAAAACATACAAATAAATGAAAACCCAAGGTTAATTGAAGAAACGGATGACTATGTTATTTATGAAAGAGATTTTAAAGCAGATGAATTTTCCTAATGCTATTCCTCCAACAAATACTCCATCTGTGTTTTTCTAACTTTCATTCCTATTTTTTCATAAAATAAGCGAGCTTTATCATTTCCTTCCCATACGTTTAATGTTACATCATTACAATTCTGTTTTTTCGCATACTCTATCACATAGTCATACAAAGTTGTTCCTATATGTTTGCCCTGATGGTTTTGATCCACACATAAATCATCAATATAAAGCGTTTTCGATCTTTCATATTTGTGTAGTTTTTTGTTACCTGCAACATACAAAATACATATCCAAGAACAGTATCATTTCTGTCTGCCGCTACAAAAACTGGTGTTTCCTCATTTGTAAAAATCATCTTTAATTCTTCTTTCGTATATTTCGTCGTTCCGCTAACAAAAATATCTGGACGAATCGCTGCATGAATTTCCAGAACCTGCTTCAATAAACTTAGGATTCTATCTATATCTTTTTCTTCGGCTTTGCGTACATATATTTCCATCATTCTCTCTCCTTTTATTTTTATATTATACTACAAACGCCTGTCATCTTTTCCATCTACAAAATAAAAAAGCCGTAAACACGACTTTCTTATTCTACTTCATTAGGAAGTGGATACTGCTTGGTAAGAGCACGTACTTCTTCTCGTACTTCATGGCATACTTTTTCATTATCTTCTTTTAATACTTTCGCAATCCATTTTCCTACCTGTTTAAATTGTTCTTCCTTAAATCCTCGTGTTGTCATTGCGGCACTTCCTAAACGAATTCCGCTAGTGACAAATGGTTTTTCTTCATCGAATGGAATGGTATTTTTATTGCAGGTAATACCAGCTTCATCTAACAGATACTCCGCTCTTTTTCCTGTCATGCCAATACTTCCTTTCACATCTACCAGCAATAAATGGTTATCACTTCCATCACTCACAATGTGGAACCCTTCTTCTTTTAAAGTATCCGCTAGAACACGACAGTTTTCAATGACTTGTTTTGCATAGGTTTTAAATTCCGGCTGCAACGCTTCTTCAAAGCATACTGCTTTTGCGGCAATGATATGCATCAAAGGTCCACCCTGCATTCCTGGGAATACTTTTTTATCCAGTAACGCTGCATATTTTTCTTTACATAAAATCATACCGCCACGAGGTCCGCGAAGTGTTTTATGTGTCGTTGTTGTCACAAAATCTGCATAAGGAACTGGATTTGGATGCAATCCTGCTGCCACAAGTCCGGCAATATGTGCCATATCCACCATTAGATAAGCACCGACTTCATCCGCAATTTCTCTAAACTTTTGAAAATCAATGATACGAGGATACGCACTGGCACCAGCAACGATTAATTTTGGTTTTTCTTTTAAGGCCTTTTCTCTTACTTCCTCATAATCAATTCGTCCATCTTCTTTTTTTACCCCATAATCTACAAAGTTATATAAGGTTCCACTAAAATTCAATGGATGTCCATGCGTTAAATGTCCTCCAGCAGTTAAATTCATCCCTAAAACTGTATCTCCTGGTTCTAACACTGCCATATACACACCCATATTTGCCTGTGAACCACTGTGCGGCTGTACATTCACATGCTCTGCCCCAAATAATTTTTTCGCACGTTCTCTGGCAATATCTTCTACCACATCGACATGTTCGCATCCACCATAATAACGTTTGGATGGATACCCTTCCGCATATTTATTCGTAAGAATACTTCCGGCTGCCTCTAATACATCTTTTGATACATAGTTTTCCGATGCGATAAGTTCGATATTATATAACTGACGTTCTCTTTCTTTTAAAATTGCTTCCTGTATTTGCTTATCTTTCATAAGTGCCTCCCTTTTCCACACATTTCAATTGTATGATTTCACTGTTATCTTATCATAGACTTTTATAAGTATGCATGAGTAATGCCCTTTTTTCATAACAGGATTGACATTTCTGTTATTTAAGTATATTCTTAAATACGAAAGGAGTTTTGCTATGTCAAAATTTATTGCCTATGTAGGGAAAAACTGTGTTGCCTGCGGTGCCTGTATGAATATTTGTCCAAGACAAGCCATTCAAGTAAAAAATGGAAAGAAGGCGATTGTTGCACCTTCTTCTTGTGTGGGATGTGGTTTATGCGAGAAAACATGTCCAGCTGGTATTATTGAAATAAAAGAAAGGGAGATGTTACATGCATAAGAAAAAACACTGGTATGATTATTTATGGATTTATACACCATTCTATTTATTCCTTGGATTTTTTAATATCCTGTTTGCTTGGCTTGGTATGATTGAATTCATGATTCCTTTGGTTATTGCGGTATGGAAAGGGAATAAATCTTTTTGTAATCGTTATTGCGGACGAGGACAATTTTTCAATCTTTTAGGAAATAAACTGAAACTTTCCAGACAGAAAAAACCACCGAAGTTTTTATCTTCTTTATGGTTTCGCTATGCATTTCTTATCTTTTTTATGACGATGTTCTCCTTCATGATCATCACAACCATACAAGTTTTCTCTCAAACAAAAAATTTAAAAGAAGTTGTTACTGTTTTATGGACATTTAAACTTCCATGGAGTTTTGCCTATCAGGGAACGCTATTATCGGATGGTTTTGCGCAATTTGCCTTTGGTATGTACAGCATTATGTTGACATCTAGTGTTTTAGGCTTTATAACTATGTTGTTATACAGACCACGTACATGGTGCGCCTACTGCCCAATGGGAACGATGACGCAAACAATCTGTAAATTAAAGAACAAGGGTGATATTGATGGAATTGAAAGCGAAAGAAGTTTCACAGCTACTAAAACTAATCGCTAATCCTTATCGATTAATGATTTTATGTATGTTGGAAGAAGGAGAAAAAACGGTTAGTGAACTGCACGAAAAAATAGAAAGCATTAGTATGCCGGCACTCTCTCAGCATCTTTCTGCCCTTCGCTTGGCTGGATTAATCGATAATGAAAAACATGGATTACATGTATATTATAAAATTTTAGATACACGTATTCTTAGTGTTATGAAAACCTTAAAAGAATTCTATTGCAAGTAAAGGCTCCTGTACCCATCGTACAAGAGCCTTTATTCTTCTACATAGATCATTTTCTTTGTCATTCCACCATCGACGATGATATTTGCCCCATTGATAAAATCATTTTCTTCTTTACTAAGAAATAGACAGACATTGACAATATCCTGTGGTTTTCCAACTCTTCCAGATGGATGCTGCTTATGATCCTCTAATGTTAAATGCTCATAATCTTCTGTTTCAATCCAGCCAGGACTAATCGCATTAACGGTAATATTAGTATTGCTTAAGGAAACACATAAACTATTCGTTAGAGAAACCAAACCACCTTTGGATGCCCCATATGCCTCCCAGTCTTTTTCATTTTGATGAAAACGTGTCGATGCTATATTGATGATTCTTCCAAAACAGGAAGTATCATGCTGTTTAACAAACTCTTTACAACAAACAAAAGCACCAATTAGGTTTGTATGAATCACTTCGCTAAATTCATCTATTCCAATCTCATTCACAGGCTTATGAAATTTACTAACTGCTCCATTATTAATAAGAATATGAATACATCCAAACTGTTCCTGTATTTGTTGAAAACATTTTTTAATTCCATCGCTTTGACATAAGTCTACCTGAAATGTATGGATATTTTTTTCTTGAAATGAACATAATTCTTTGTCAAGCACAAACACTTCATATCCTTCTTTGCTGTATGCGGATGCCAAATATTTTCCAATTCCACCAGCTCCACCTGTAATTAACACTCTTTTTATCATGACTGTATATCCTTTTCTTCATTATATTTCGCACTCATAACTTCATAAAAATCCTGTAATTCCATTGGTTTATAAAAATAAAATCCCTGAAGTGTATCCGCAAATACACGTTTTGTAAAATGAAGTTCTTCCTCTGTTTCAATACCTTCCATGCACACTTTCTTTCCAAATTCATGACAGGCATTTACAATTGCCTTTAAAAGCTTTTCATTATCCTTTGAATTATGTAATTCTTTCAACAAAGATTTATCTAGTTTCACAATATTTGCAGAATATTTAAATAACAACGATAAAGAGGAGTATGCACTTCCAAAATCATCCAATGCAAAGCGTATACCAATAGACTGACATTTCCCAATAAAATCCTGAAGCTTTTCTGGATATTCATCAAAATGTGTTTCGGTTAGCTCTATAGTTAATACAGAGCCTGGAAGATCATATTTTTTTAAAGTGTCATGGATATAAGAAAATAAATCTTCTTCACATATTTGCACATAGCTAACATTAACTGAGATATTAAAATCAGAATAGTAACAGCGAATTCTATTTACATTTTTTAAAGCCTGGTCAAGTATCCATTTACCCGCTTTCACAATTTGTTTACTCTTTTCCAGTAATGGGATAAATCTTTGTGGAGGTACATTTTGTCCTTTATACTTCCATCTTAATAACGTTTCTCCTCCAATAATCTCATTCGTATTCATATCTATGATTGGCTGTATCACCAGATGAAAGTTATTCATATTATGCTGGATATCATAATTTAAAGATAAGAAAACCTTAGAATCTTCTTTGTAGTTATAAATATTGTCATCTGCATATTCTACATATTCTTTATCAAATTCATTTTTCGCAAATCGAATAACATTTAATGTTTTCTCTAAAATAACTTCCGGATTATCTTTTGGATCACATTTTAAATATCCAATAGAACAAGGACTATCTATGCCAACATTATATAAATTATAATAATACTCTATGATCTTATGTACATTTACCATAAATTTTTTGATTTCTTCGACATCCTTTGCTTCATACAAAGCCATGAATCGCATTCCATCCAGGCGAAAAAAACTACTGTTAGAAAATTTCTCATGTAAAGCATATGCAATTTGACGAATGATAGAATCTGTTTTCTTTCTTCCTAAAGCTTCATTTATAGTTCTAATGCTATTTAAAGAAAACCCGATAGCATACATATCTGTATCCTTTTGTACAGGTATCAGCATATTGTTCATCAATACATGTTCTCTAGGAAAATTCGTTGTTTTATCAATAATAAAGTCATATTCCTGATGAGACACAGTTCCTGAAAAAAACAAAGGTATCTTTTTTTCTTTATCCCATTTAACTTTTCCCTGACAATGTATCCAAATCAAATTATCATGGCAGTCTTTTACCTGATATTTTAAATCATGGTATAAACATTTTCCATTCATGATATTCTCTATCTGTTCATCATAAATATGCACATCTTCTTCTTTATAAATTCGTTTTCTCCATTCAGAGAAAAGGTTAAATACGATATTCTCTTTAAACCCAAATTTCTCTTTCATATTATCTGTAATATAAAAAATATTAGAACGTAAATCCCCAGCAAAAACATAATAAGGAACTCTGGAATCACTTAGAGAATCTAATAAAAATTCTGTATCGAAAAAATTGTTTTTTAAAAATGTCGTAAAAGTACTTGCCGCTGTAGCATCATACATCAAATTATAATCGTTTCGGCTACCAGAACGCAAAAAGGAATAGTACTTCTTCTTATCCTCATACATCAAACAATCCGCTTGTTTCATTAATTCATGTATGTTCTTGTTTTTATCTTCACTCCAAACACAGCCAATTGCTAAGTGAAAGGTATCTTCTTGAATTGTATTTTTTAATTTCTGTATTTTTTCATGAAATTCATCCTTTTTATTGTTTATACAAAGAACGATAAACTAATCTCCACCTAATCGATAAATCTTATCTTTTGTAAAAACATTTTCTAAAATCTTATACCAATGTAAAATCAGCTTGTTTCCTGCCGCATGACCATAATGATCATTTACCTTTTTTAGTTCTGTTATATCGCAGTATATAAGTCCTGCAGAAAGCCATGAGGCGCTGTTTTCTATATCTTCCTGAAAAGAATAGCGATTATATGCTGTCGTTAGTGGATCATGTAAACTTGTATATTTCATTTTATTGTTTAGGTCTCTGTTTTTTATTACTAAAAGTACATAGCCGCTTATCAGTTTAAGAAACTCAACAACAGATTGTATATTTTGTTTTGATGGATTATCAACTCCTATAAAACCTGCAATTTCATTATGAATACGTAAAGGCAAAGAAATCAAAGAATGAATATCCTGTGATTTTACAGCAGCATACGATGCTGGATATGTATATTTTATTTTTTCGATATCTTCAATCAAAACATAGTCATTCACTTTTAAATCATCAAACCACCATAAAAAAGTCTCCATTGGTTCCTTCTGCAGCTGATGCAGCTGCGAGCTAATATTTTCTGCACAGAATTCATATGTACTTGTGAATGTATTTTCCTCTGCATCTTTTTCAAATACATAGCTTCTCTCACAATGAAAAGCTGATATCATATAAGAAAGAATATATGGAATAATTTTTTCTGTTTCCTGTATAGACATACACTTTTGTATACATGTAGCTGCTAAATCAATTATATTTTTATCCTGAGACAAAACAATATCCCCCTTTATCATAAATCTTCATTTAATCGTATATACTACTCAAAGAATATAATAACAAGTTATGTAAAAAAAGCAAGAAAACTTCCTGCATAGAAATTGTAAACATCAAAACAGGTTCAATGATATTTTCATCAAACCCGTCATATCTTTTATTTTTTACTTGATGCCCTGGAAGTTAAGAACGGACTAGAATTCCATTCTCCTAAAATTTCACTTACATTAGATACCGTAACAAATACTTTTTCAGGATACTGATGTAGAAACACTAATAATTTTTTATATTCATTTGTATCCATAATTGTTACCAGTTCCACTTTGGTTTCCTTGTTGTAGCTGCCGATTACCTGATATCGTGTAACGCCTCGATGCATTGTATGTAAAATATAGTCTTCGATTTTCTCATAATTGTCACTGATAATAGAAATTTTCTTCTTTCGATTTAACCCGCTTGTAAAATAATCTACTGCCTGCCCATTTGCCAAAGTTCCTAGAATACTGATAATCAATGTTCCTATATCATATACAAGGATGGATGTCATGGCAGTAACGATACCTGCTGCAGAAACAGCCTTTCCTATTTCAATATGACAGTATTTATTTAAAATTTTCGCAAGTATATCAATCCCGCCGGAAGATGCATTCACATTAAACAAGATTGCCTGCCCAAACGCCACCAGTAAGATATCTGCTGCAATATCATAAATACTGCTTCCTGTCAAAGAACCATTTAATGGAATAAACTGTTCAAATACCGCAATAAATATAGGCATCAACAAAGAGGTATATACCGTTTTCATTCCAAACTCTTTTCCAAGAAGTAAAAATCCAATCACTAACAAGATTACATTTAAGATCATCGTAATCATAGAAATAGATAGTGGTAACAGCTCCGCAATTACAATCGCAAGTCCAGAAATACTTCCAATAACAACTTTACTAGGAATCAAAAAGAAATATACCGCTGCCGCAATCACAAATGTCGCAAAACTAATCAATGCATACTCATAAACAAGATTCTTTTTCATACTACTTCTCCCTGTTTTCTTAACATATCTATTATAAAGATAGAAGAAGTTTATTTCTACATATTTTTAATAGAATTGAAATATTTTACGCCATTTTTCTTTGATAAAGCTTTTCCATTAAAAATTCATAAACAAAGAAAAATAAAAATGCAAATACAACACCAATGAGATTATCTGTAATTCGCAATATAACAGCTTCCTGAATACCATAAATTCCTGTAGCGGCCATTAAGGCTCCCAGACAATTTAATACTGTCTTATGTTTATACTGACTGCATAATCCCAGCAATATACCACCAAAAATTCCAATCATGGAGTGCATTGATTTTGGCATAAGCATATACAGCACATAAAACAAGGCAGATCCTGCCAATACCCCTAAAATTCTATGCATTGACTTTTCTTTTAATTTTGTTTCAAAATTATGATCAGACAATAAAGAACCACAGGCAAATCCTATCCACATATAACGTTCCAATTGGAAAAAAGCTCCTAATGTTAAGATAAAACTAATTCCTAAAGCCATACGAATTTGCCATTGATGTTTTTTTGTATAAAAATCAAACTGTTTAATTTTACTTTGAAAAGAAATATCCGTATGCTTCCCTTTATGTTTCTTGTAAAAAACTGCTGCACAAATCAGAAAACAGAAACAAGTTAAAAGAAATCGTTTGAAAAACAATACACCTTGTACCGGATTGCCGCAAAGAAAAACATACGCAAAGCTATATAGTCCACCATTCCCCATTTCTGGTTTGTCGCAGGTAATAAATAAAATAACGATATAGGATAAAAAATGAATGAAAAATGCAAACAAAGGATTTACATAATAACTTAAAACCGGTGAAATCAGCAGCAGTAAAAAAACAATGCCCAAATTTATCAGAGAATCTTTGATACAATATCCAAAATCCACAAAACGAACAGCCAGTAAAATACAAAACATTGAAACTGCCATCGCATTGTTTTCTTTCCCAAAGACACTAGATAAAGGAGCTATAAAAACAATCGCAAACAATACAAGTAAAATAGAGCGAAAAAACATGGCTGCCCATAAAAAACCACGTTGCTTTTTCGATTCGCTTTTGTCAATCAACCTTTTTAATCCAGCTGGATCAAGCTGTAATAAATCATAAAACTTCAATGTATATACCCCCTTTTTTATTATTCATCGATAGATAAAGACTGCATTTTTTCATTTGCCCTGGATATTAAAACAAACAATTGTTCAAAGTCTTCTCCCATACTTCTCCATAGATCATAAAAAGGTTGTAACATAATTTCATAATCTTTTTTTAACTCTTTTAAACCTGTCTCACTAAGAGAAATCACATAACTTCTTTCATCAGAAGTCTGTTTCTGTTTTTGAATACAGTTTTTTTCATAAAGCTGTTTTAAGCAGCGGCTAACGGCCTCTTTTTTCATTCCACTAAGCTTGCTTAATATTAAGGGTGTACATTTTTCTGGTTCCAGATAAAGCCATGCCAACAGTTCTCTTTCACTTGATGTTAAAAACTGCTTCTGCTTATGAACGAGCATGTTTCTGGAAAACTGATGAAGCTCTTGTTGAAAAATGAGCATTTGCTGCCAATCAATATTCTGCATAATAACCCTCCCGCCATTTATTTAACATTGTTAATTATATGACGATGCTTATCCCTTGTCAATAAACTTTTCCCCACCTATAAAAGAAAAAAAAGACCAGTTTCTTTTCAAAGAAACCAGTCCTTCTAAAAATTTGCTTTTTATATCTTTTCAAATACGGAAGCAGGTGCTCCACAGAGTGGACAAACAAAATCTTCTGGAAGTGGATCACCTTCATAAATATAACCGCAAATACTGCATCTCCATCCACTCTTCTCTGTTTTTTCTTGGAAACTTGGTGCATTTTTCGGTGTTGTTCCATTCTTTACTTGATGATAATATGCATAGGTCATCACTTCTTTTTCGGCCAGTACTTCTGCATCTTCTACTTCACCTATAAACATCACATGAGTGCCTAAATCCACTTTTTGTACAACTTTTACACTAAAGTAAGAAGCCACATTTTGTATAGGATATGCTATCCCATGCACATCACGTTTAAATTCTACCTTTTCAAATTTATCTGCATCTTTACTGGATTGAAAACCGAATGTTTTGATCATTTCCATATCTGTATCCTGTGTTAAAACAGCACCGCAAAAACGTCCAGATTTTTCAATTAACTGCTCTGTATAATTATCTTTATTTAAGGTTACTGCCATCTGCTGTGGAGAAGAAGTTACCTGTTGAAGCGTATTCGCAACACAGCCTGCATCTTTTCCATCATGACTTGTGGAAATAATATATAAACCATAACTTAAATTAAAAAACGCTTTTTGATTCATAAGTAATACCTCCTTCAATTTTATATTTACTTTCTCTTTTTAGTATGTACCCAAAAGATTGATTTGTAAATAGATATGCCTAACTTCACTAATACAAACAGCAGTCTTATGTTTTATGTTTTCTTAAAACATCATATCCTCTTTTAACACATCATGATCTTTTAATACTTTTTCAATTACGGTTCCCTGTATTGTTTTAAGTAAAGGTTTTTTCAACATATTTAATGGTCCAGGCAAACGGATTTCCAATGGGGATTTTCCATCCATTAATTTTACAGAGCTATCTAAAAGTTCACGAATGTCATACACACTTCCCCAAACTTCAGGAACACCACGATCAACTCCTAATAAACCATAAACAGCTTCCATAGCAGTTCTTACGGAATATTCTGTTGTAAATACGGTATCTCTTGGAGTTTGCGCAAACTGTCCTAAGAAGGCAAAGTTCACTGCACCATCCACAATGACATCAGGGCGATCTCCTTTGGCTCTTGGCATAAAGAAAGCAGTGATATATGGCATCATGGTAGGAACACAAACAGCAGAATGTTCTGCCAAATCTTCAATCTGCTCTACTGGTGCACCTATGTGGTACAACCATTCCATCGTAATTTCTTTTCCTGTACATTCTTTCATTGGTTTTTTTACATAATCACCAATCGCATCGGTAAATAATCCATATACCCAAACACAAACCTTATCTTTATCCTGTGCTTTAAATTGTCCCTGACGATTAATTGTCCAGCTTAACAGCCAGCTAGAATCCTGACAGCTTACAATTCCTCCGGTAACGACTTTTCCTGTTCTAGGATCTCGTTTACAAATATTAGTAATATAAGGAATGATTTTATCATCTAACGTTGTAATTGTGGCGGATTCCCAATTTGTTTTTGCGATATCGGAACAAAACTTTTCAGGATGTCCAAATGCTGGATCTTGTTTTGCGATGTTTTTCCACAAATTCCAGCAGCCACTTGTTCTTACCTCCGCATCTCCATTTGGCGCATGGTCCTGATCACCATAAATCGTTCCTTCCGTACAACTTCCATTTGTGATAAACACCAAATCATTTTCACTTAATACAATACCTTGTTCTACGCCATTTACCTTACATTCAATTGCCTGTGCAACTTTTTTGTTTTCATCACATTGAAACACAACATTGGTTACTTCTGTATGAAACTGAAAATCAACACCTGCTTTTTCCAAATACTTCTGCATTGGTAAAATCAAGGATTCATATTGATTATAACGTGTAAACTTCAATGCACTAAAATCAGGCAAACCGGAAATATGATGAATAAAACGCTGGAAATACAGTTTCATTTCCAATGCGCTATGCCAGTTTTCAAACGCAAACATTGTTCTCCAATATAGCCAGAACGTAGAGTTAAATACTTCCTCATCAAATACATCTTCAATTGTTTTATCATATAGATCTTCATCTTTTGTTAAAAAGAGCTTCATGATTTCCATACACCCTTTTTGACTTAAATTAAACTTTCCATCGGTATGTGCATCTTCTCCACGATGAATGGTAGCTCTGCATAAAGAATAGTTTGGATCCTCTTTATTTAACCAATAAAATTCATCTAGTACAGATGCATTTTCAACTTCCAAAGATGGAATACTTCGAAATAAATCCCATAAACATTCAAAGTGATTTTCCATCTCTCTTCCTCCACGCATAATATATCCTCGTGTAGAATCAAAAATACCATCACAAGCACCACCAGCAATATCCATTGCCTCTAAAATATGAATATGATCTCCTGGCATTTGTCCATCACGAACAAGGAAACATGCCGCAGCTAAGCTTGCTAAACCACTTCCGATTAAATATGCATGCTTATCCTCTACTCCCTCTGGTTTTTTTGGACGTGCAAATGCTTCATAATTCCCATTTGTGTAATAAATACCTTTTTTATTTTTATCATGTTTCCCAAGTTCTGTGTTTCGATAATTTTTAATATCTTCTTCTTTTTTTGCCTTTTGTTCTTTGTTTTTTTGCTGTACTTTCTTTGCTGCCATTAAAACAGCTCCGGTAGATGCTGCTGTAGCCGCAGCAGCCATTGCTATACTTTTCTTTTTCATAGGATACGACCACCTTTCTTATCGACAGTCTTATCATACGCAAAATCATCACGCAAATACATTTACACTTATACAAGAATGATAAATTTTTTATCAAACTTCCTTATTTGTAAAGTTTTGATTGCTGTTGTAATTATATTTATAATGTTATTTCCATTACAATATAGTGATATCTTCCTTCACCTCATTCCTAGAAAGTTTTTAGAAATCGTATCCTCACAGACAAAGTTTGTTATAATATATATGTCATAGAAGAGGTTGGTAATTCAACCAAAAGCAAAAAGAGGACGGCAATCCTCTCTTTTTTGTATCAGAATATTTTTCATGCTAATTCTTTGTAAAGTTTTGAATGGATGTTGTAATTGTATTCTTTAACGCAATGCGCATATCTTCTACAATCAAATGATAATCTTCCTTCATTCCATCCGCTATCCAATCAAGCATGACTCCTACAAAACCATATTTATAAAAATTCGCTATAAAGTTTTTCTGTTCTTCGCTAATTTGGACGTCCTTCGCTTTTTCTTCAATAACCTGCATGATCAAATCATGTACCAGTTTAAATAGAAAATTTTCAATTTGTTCCCTGGAAATATTATAGTATGCATTCATTACAAATGGCTTGTTTTCATAAACAGCTTCAAATACATGAAGGAGTCCATCCTGCCAGTTTTCAGAATGTTTTTTATTTTGCAATGCCTGTTTTGCATCCTCTACACATACCCATTCCACCAAATCATGTAAATCTTTAAAATGATAATAAAAACTCATACGACTGATATGACATGCATCCGTTAAATCCTGTATCGTTATTTTATGAAATGGTTTCTTTAACATACAGTCTTTTAAGGCAGCCTCTAAATCAAGTTTTGTTCGATTTGACATATTCTCACCTGTTTCTTTATAAAAGCATTATAGATATAAACAGTAAAAAATGAAAGACTTTATTCATTCCATAATATCTGCAAACTTTATTTTTAGATTTTCTTTTTTATAAAGTTTTTAGGAAGTTTCTTTAATACAAGTAAAATCAAACCTATTTCTACTACACGATCTATATAATCTGTAAAAAACTGTACGATAAAACAGCTAAGCGTTAAACCAAGAGGTGTTTTTGATAAAAGCTGTACCAGATAGCTGGAACCAGAAGAAGTAATTCCACCAAATAGATATGCGCTAATTCCCGCACTTACAAAAGATGTAGGAACACTTACACATAAAGCCACAACAAAGATCCACCATGTTTTATCAACCTTCTTTTTCCATAGGATTCCCATCAATAAACCAAACAGCATTCCTGCAGGTGCAAAGTATAAAGCATAACTATCTATGGTAATTCCAAGAATAATCCCGCTTAATAAGCTTGTCAACATACCATAGACAGGGCCATATAAAATAGAGGTCAAAATAGTTCCCATACTATCTAGATAAATAGGAAGTCTTAACATCAACGCAATTTGTCCACCAACGATATTCACCACAATCGCAAAGGCAAGTATCGTAATATGGTAAGTTGTAAATTTTTGTTTCATGCGGATACCTCCTTTTGTTTACGCATATGTGTGTACAAGCAAACTTTCTAACAAATCAAGCTCTTCTTTATTTTTATGAAGAATACACTCTAAAAACATATAGAAAAATTCCTGTACATTGACTTCTGTTAATACAACAGCATTTTTTTCTTTCTTATAAAAATCATAAGCATCTACCACACTTTGTCCTCTGCAAATGCCATCTGTTTCTATTTGTACATTGGATGAAAAACCAGAACAAATAGCAGGATTGATGAAATAAGCGATTGCTAGTGGATCATTGATCACACATCCAATGATATGTTCCCATTCCCAGTGAAAATCAAAATAAAATTTTGTAATCTTACGAATAAACTGTCCCTGAACAGAATCTAATCTTTCTATATAGGATAATAAGGTAGGTGTTAACACGATGTTACGCGTAACATCCAATCCAATCATATGTATTTGTTTTCCAATCTTCGCCATTTCCTCATAAACAATTGCGGCTGCTTCTGGATCTTCCCAATAGTTATACTCCGCTACAGGAGAACAATTTCCATGCGATTTATACGTTCCTCCCATAGACACCAGCATAGCAATCTTAGAAAAAGCTTCTTTATCTTGTTGAATCAAATGTGCTAAGTTGGTAAGAGGCCCAATCGCAATAAGCGAACAGTTTTCTTCTTTTCTTAATGTCTGAGATAAAAACTCTACGGCACTAATAGAAGTTTCATATCCTTCTACTTCCTCTAAAAAGCTTTCTCCCAGTCCATCTTCCCCATGGGTATCCAAAGCACTGACATATTCCTTCTTTAATGGCTTATCTGCTCCCAGATAAACAGGTACATCCAATCGATTCATATGTTTTAACACTTTTTTTATATTTTCAAATCCCATCTGTACAGGCGCATTTCCACATACGATCGTAATTCCTAAAACTTCTATCTCTTTTGAAGTCAACGCCATCATGATCGCAAGACTATCATCAATACCTGGATCACAATCGATAATAATTTTTCTTTTCATATATCTTCCTACTTTCTATATTTCAATAAAAAAGACTTTACCTATTTTTGATAATAAGCAAAGTCACGAAAAAAGTAAGATATCCTACATTTATAAATTTTCATTTGCCTATTATTATACTGGGAGGTTTGAAACCAGTGTATGTAATTATATACCATAGAAAAACAAAACTTGTAAATAAAAAGCCTGCAAATTATGCTTTCTTTTTTTTGTATAAAAGAATCAAGTATCCACTAGCTAGCGACAGGATAGAAACAATTAGATACATTTTCCCATTTGAAGAAGATAATCCTCCATAAATAACGATCAATGCTCCTATACATGCTAGAATTGGACATACATATCCAAAAAATTTATTTTGTATACCACCCTTCCATGTATAGCGTAATACACCGATATATAAAAGGAAATAAAAGATATACATGATAACGATAGGAAGTCCAGATACATCCATTCCTAAGGCTTGAATCGCTGGATTTTCGACAGTTACATAATGAATAAACAGCCATAAAAAGGAAAATATACAGCTTGTGAAATGGGATAAAATAGAAACACCATATGTTTCATGTAGTTTCGCTATTTTGTTACTAAATGGAATTTCATTTCGAATCGCAAGTGCATGTGGGATACGACAGCTTCCTAATATAATCCCATTGCATGTTCCAAGTACCGATATAACAACAGTTACAAGAAGAAGCTTTGCGGCAAATGGGCCTGCCAGCATAAATGCAGCTGCTTCAAATGCCCCATCTTTCAATTCCATAACTTTTTCTGGTCCTAATAAAAATGTAATTCCTAAAAAATACAACAAGTAAACAAAAAGAATCATGATTGGCGCAATCGTTAAGGCAAGTGGAAGATTTCGTTTCGCATTTTTGATTTCATGGCAAATACTTGGCGCAACAGACCATCCATCATAAGAAAAGGCTGCCGCTACAATCGCACTGCTTCCCGCTACGATACCTGCCCCATCTACAGAATTAAGCTGTAAATAGGATGGATCTCCAAACAATAATCCGGCAATTCCAATCAAAAACAAAGGAATCATTTTTACCATCATGGAAGAAGTTTGTAAGTAACCTGCAATTTTTGGAGAAAATGTATTTACCAGATAAAGCAAGATGATATAGAAAATCGTAATTGTCCAGACATGAGATTGCAGCATAGGAAAATTTGAAAATAACTGTATCGTATAATTCGCACCTACCCAGCATATGACTGCTACCAGCGCAGGAAAATATACAACCATCTGAAACCATCCGATTAAAAACGCAAATGTTTTATTATACGCTTTTTCCCCATAACTAATTAATCCTCCGGCATCATCGGTTAACTTTGCCCATTCCGCAATGCTGATACCCCCAAAGATAATTCCTCCGGCACCAATGATCAAAACAAGACAGCCAATGGCTACATTTCCACCTGTTAAAACCAGAATATCATCTGCTTTAAAAAAGATTCCTGAACCAATAACAATTCCAATGACCATCGCAATTGCCATCAGCAATCCATACTTTCTTGTCTCCTGCATACATGATCCTCCTAAAATAGATAGAGATAGTATAGTATGTTTTCTTCTATATGTATAGTATAATCCTACTTCTTTATAAAATTTTACTTTTTATACCCCGCAATCATATTCCATCATTAAGAAAGCATGTTCCAACAATCTCAGCTTAACTCTGCTTTCTTGTTTCATATTCTTTGCCTAATCTGTATAGAAGAAAAACAGGATAAAAACGATACCCTGTTTCTTCTATATTATCGTTGTTTTATAAACTATGAAAGAGTTAAGAATGCTAAACAAGCTGCTCCAAGCAAACCGCTGTCTTCATTTAAAGTAGATTTACGTACCTTTACATATGGTTTTACAACATCAAATACTCGCATTTTTACTAATTCTTCTACCTCTTCTACAAAACCATCAATTTTTAATGCGACAGAACCTCCTAAAATAAAAATCTCCGGATCAATATATGCCTGTATATTCGCAATAAAATTTGCCAGATAAATCTTAGCTTCCTGCATGATTTCTTTCGCATCCACATTTCCATTTAATGCTAAATCATTTACTTCTCCCGCATGTGCAACATTTAATCCTTTTTTCTTTGCACGCTCGACAATTGCCGTTCCACTGGATATAGCCTCAATGCCTCCTGGATAAATCATTCCATGACTTGGCCCTTCATGTTTCATACAGCTATTTGCGACTTCATTCGCAAAACCATGAGCCCCTGTGAATATTTTTTTATGCATGACAAGTCCTGCTCCTAATCCTGTTGATACAGTTAGATACTGAACATAATCATAGTCTTTTCCTTCTCCAATAACACTTTCTGCCAAAGCAGCTAAATTTGCATCATTTTCCAAATATACAGGAATTTGAATTCTTTTTTCTAACTCTTTGCTGACAGAAAAACCTGTCCATTTCCCATGTAAATTTGGAGTCTGGATAATTTTTCCATTGATTAAATCCAGAGGTCCTGGACAAGACATTCCTACTCCTACGATATCTGTTTCAAAAGATTGAATCGTTTCTGCTATCTTATCCATTGTCTTATCTGGGTCATTCGCATCTGTTGAAAACTGGACTCTTTCCTTTATTTCATAGTTTTCATTGATTAGAGCTACTCTGGTATTTGTTCCTCCAATATCAATTCCGATTGCATATTTCATTTCAATATCTCTCCTTTAAAATACATATAGCTTTATTATACCCTCTTCAAATATAGAAAACAGCTATTGTTTTTATTTTTTCTTATAGAAAAAGAGCCCTGTAGACTCTTTCACTCACCCTCTATTTATTCATGATGCTTACAATTTCCGGAAAACGCCCCATTATCGCATCATAATTTTTTCTTTCATGTGGATACGTACATAAAGTGCAATCCTTACATCCATTGTCTAATATACGATATGCTCCACCACAATTTGTTCCTAAAACATATAAAGGGCAAAAACAAAACAGGCAATTAAAATTTTCTTCCGAAATTCCTTTATGACAAGGAAAAAATTCACAGTCCCTGTTGGTAAAACATGCATAATTCCTATTCATGATAAACTAATTTCTACATATCCTTTGTATATAAGAATTTAAAAGAATCTCCATCTTGAATCTTTAATTCTTCTACAGCAGGACACATCCCACTTTCTTTACATGTTTCGTTATTGTCACTTTCATACAGCCACCATGGTCCCTTGTTAAAGTCTTGTTTTAACCCACTCATTTCATCGATGTAGGCTCCATAGCTTCCATCTTTAAAAACGACATCCAATTCTTCACACTTTTCTAAAAAATCATACAAAGTATTGATTTGTCCTGTCTGTGTAATATCTTTATTCACTAATTCTTTTCCATTTACCTTATCTTCTACCACAACATGAAGTGTCACTTCTTTTTCTTCACCTGCTGGTTCTTTTTTCTCACTGCATCCACTTAACATAATACCCAATCCTAAAACCAGTGATAAAATAATTGTTTTTTTCATACTCTGCTCTCTCCTATTTTATATTTTTTCTTTTCTGGAAGCTGCTGTTTTCACAAAAGAACGTGTTTTTCAATTTCCATAAGACAAAGATTGAAATATCAATTCTTCTGTATTTTCATTTTTATTTTCATATAATGCCATAACAAAAAATAAATTTGACAATAGGTTAAAAAGCTCATATATATTTTTATCTACTTCTTTTTCTTTTTGAATCTTTACGATCCATCGTACAATATTCTTGCATTCACTTCGTAATACATGTAAATAAGAAGCCCCTATACATCCAACAGGAAGATAAAATTCTTTATATAGTACTTCATATTTTTTATAGAGTGCTTCTACTTTTTTAAAACGTTCTTCATCAATTGCATTCTTTCCACGAATAGAGCCATTTGCATGGTAAATCGTTTCACATAAAAACAACAAATCTTCTTTATCTATATGTTTTATATAATGCATGGCTAATCCTAAAAAGCTTGCTAAACGATCGGTTGCGATTTCATAATCACATTGACTGGATACTTCATCTAAAAAACTATATGCACAATATCCCATACTTCCCATCCTTTCTAAAAAAAAGTCTGTTTTTAGGCAGACAAAAAGGAATTCCTTTTTTCTTGAGCCCAGAAGAAAAAGTTTATACAAAAGGCAGGTCTACCGGCTTCGTCTCAACCTTTGATCACCTTCCCATATTTCTACAGTGGTATTCGATCATTGTCCACATCACGGTTGCTGGGGCAGCTAAAGCTTATCTTTATTCCCTATTAAGTATCACTACACCATTTTGTATGTATTTGATTGTATATTCTTTATCTTCATACGTAAACCTTATGAATCTATAAAACAGCCTCCCTATACATAGTAGGGTATTTAGAGTAGATTTTCAAGAATTCCTTTTTTATTATGATAAAAATTATACCTCATCTTCAAATTCGTGAGCATAATACACATGATTCGTCTTATTCCTAATATAAGAAGGTCAAACTGAAGTTTTTTTACTTCGCAAGTTTATTTAATGTTTCACCAGCAATTCTATATACCGTCCAATCGGACATAGGTTCTGCACTCAATGATAAGTAAAAATCAATACTTGACTTATTCCAATCAAGACACCACCATTCCAAGCGACCACATTTTCGTTCAACAGCAATAGCTGCAAGTTTCTTTAATATTGCTTTCCCATATCCATTTCCTCTATATTCTGGAGAAACATATAAATCTTCAAGATACAAGCCTGCTCTACCTAAAAAAGTAGAAAAGTTATGAAAAAATAGTGCAAAACCAATCTCTTTATCACCCAGACAAGCAAAAATCACTTCTGCTTTTTCTTTATCAAAAATCCACTCCTCAAGAGTTTCTTCATCGCAAACTACTTCATTTAACATTTTCTCATACTCTGCAAGTTCTTGAATAAATCTTAAAATCAAGGAAACATCTTTACGCTGTGCATATCTAAAATGTAAGTTCATATCCATATCATTAACCTCTCAAACGCTAATTTATCTTTCTGTAACTTTAAATATAGCACTTTCTATTTTAGATGCAACTTTTTTTCTATCTCTTTACTACTTAAAAACCTCATATGTAAAAAAGACAAGGAAATCCTCAAATAAAGAATCTCATTGTCTTTCTTGATCATTAGTTGAAATTGTATGCTGTAACGATAGGCTCACGATTTTGTACAACATCATTATAATATTCATACAGGCATATTCCTAAGAAACTTCCTGAAATATTATAGATATTCTGAAATCCATGTCCCTGTAAAGCCAATGTGGCATTATAGCTTCTTTGTGCACTTCTACAATGAAGATACACTGGACGATCTGTTGGAATTTCATCCAAGCGATCTCTAATTTGACTTAATGGAATATTCACAGCTGTTTTAAGATGTCCTTTTGCAAATTCATGTTCTTCTCTTACATCAATGATATATGCATTTGATTCTACCAGTCCTCTGACTTCGTCTACACGTACCTGACGATATGTCTTCTGCAACAAGTTTCCTGCAACTAAACCTGCATAGTTTCCGGCATCTTTAGCAGTTGAGAATGGAGGTGCATAACATAGTTCCAAATCTCTTAAATCATCCACAGTTCCTCCAAATTTCAGTAATGTCGCTACGATATCAATACGTTTTGCGGCATCTCCTTTGGAAATCGCCTGTGCTCCTAAAACTTTTCCGGTTGGCACTTCATAAATCAGTTTATAGTGAAGCGGATAACTTTCCGGCATAATTCCTACTTTATCCTGTGGAATCACATAGGCAATATCATAGGAAATCTCTTCTGCTTCACATTGTGCAGCTGTAAGTCCTGTGCTTGCCGCATTATAATCAAACACTTTGATACAGCTGGAACCAATATATCCGCTATTGCGTACAGGACGTCCATAAATATGATCTGCAGCTGCTCTTGCCTGTTTTTGTGCAGGCCCTGCCAATGCCAGCTGGAAAGGTTTATGCGTTAATGCATTGTATACTTCAATGGCATCTCCAACTGCATAAATATCTGGATCACTTGTACGATAATTTGCATCTACTTTAATTGCGCCACGCGCATTTAGATCCAGGCCTGCCTGTTTTGCCAAGAAAGAATCTGGTGCAACACCAACAGCCATAACAACCGCTTCCCCTTCAACAACTTTTCCAGAGGCAAGTATCATATTAGAATCTTTAAATTCGACTGTCTTATCTCCAACAATCAGCCGTACTCCTTTATCCAGCATTTCTTTATGTAAAATTTGCACCATATCATAATCATATGTACGCAAAATTTGAGGCATTGCCTCTACCAGAGAAACTTCATATCCGGCTTCAATCAGATTTTCCGCAACTTCTACACCGATGAATCCTCCACCAAGCACAGAAACTTTCTTTACATTATTTTCTTTTAAGAAATGATATAATTTTGCGATATCGACAACATTTTTCACAATAAACGTATTCGCATTTTCAATGCCTTTAATTGGTGGAACAATGGCATTTCCACCAGGAGATAAAATCAGCTTATCATAAGTTTCTTCATATTCCTGTCCATTTTCAAGATTTCTTACTTTTACTTTTTTTAAATCTCTATCAATCGATAAAACTTCACTGGATGTACGTGCCTGAATATTATACTGCTTTGCAAACTGTACTGGATTCATTAACACTAGTGATTCTGTTTTTCCAATCTTTTCACTTAAACGATAAGGCAAACAGCAATTGGAAAAAGATACATGAGGTCCTTTTTCAAACATGATTATTTCTGCTTTCTCATCAAGACGTCTTAAACGTGCAGCGCTGCTGGCACCTCCTGCAACGCCTCCTACAATTACATATTTCATCTTAATTCCTCCTAAGTATATATCTATTTCTATCTTAATGATATCCAGGCAATGGTGTCAAGCATTTTACTTTCTAAGAAATATAAATCATAATATCCTGTTACTTGCTTTCTGCTATTTAATGTATAAAAAAAGCATAGCTTCACTTCTTATTTACAAAACTATGCTTTTTACTCTTATTTAAGATATATGCATGTTATCCAGCCATTTCTTTATTTTCTCTTTTGTAACATTTCCATTCAACATTGTAGTGGATTTCCAGTTTACTTCTTCACTGCAGCTTGCATGTAAATACATATCTGTTTTTCCTGCTCCACTTCCTCCCGAAGTCGCAAATGGAACAATTGTTTTTCCTTTAAAATCATAACTTTCTAAAAAAGTATTGATAATCGTTGGCGCAATATACCACCAAATTGGAAAACCAAGATAAATAACATCATAGGCTTCCATGTTTTCTACTTTATTACCAATTGCAGGTCGAGAGGACTTATCCTTCATTTCTACACTGCTTCTTGAGGAGCTGTCCATCCAGTTTAAATCTGCAGAAGTATAAGGTTCTTTCGGTTTAATTTCATATAAATCTGCATGTAGTGTATCCGCAATCAACTTTGCGGCTTTTTCTGTAGTTCCACTGCAGGAAAAATATGCAACTAAAGATTTCATAAGACTTCTCCTTCCCTATAAAGCATTATATTCTTCATCACTTAGCGCTTCACACCATTCATTGGATGCTCCATCTGCTGGAACTTCAATCGCAAGATGGCTAAACCAGCTATCTTTGGCAGCACCATGCCAATGTTTTACTTCAGGTGGAATATTTACAACATCTCCAGGATGAAGTTCCTGAGCAGGTTTTCCCCATTCCTGATAATATCCTTTTCCCGCAGTTACTAATAAAATCTGTCCACCTTTATGATGAATGTGCCAGTTGTTTCTACAAGAAGGTTCAAACGTAACATTTGCGACTCCAACAGGAGATGTTGTTAACATGTTTAAATAACTTTGCCCAACAAAATACTGTGCAAATGCATCGTTTTTCTCTCCACTTTCAAAAATCTGATCTTCTCTGTCTTTCATTTTGTTTTCTCCTTTCTCTTTTCTATATTTTCTGATTTCCTGTTGACCATACATGTTTACTTTTAGAAGTTTCCTGTGTATTTTGTGCCATCACACCTACTAATGGATGAGGTACATAACATTCTTCCAAATACGCAATATCTTCTTCACTTAATTTCAAATCAACCGCTTTTGCAGCCCCTTCAATGTGTGATAATTTGGTGCTTCCTACAACTGGAGATTCTACTTTTGTAAGAAGCCATGCAAGAGATATTTCACTCATGCTTACCTTATATTTATCTGCCAATTCACTCACTCGATCGATTATGATTTGATCTTGTTTTGCACTGGCATCATATTTTAATTTCGCATAGCTGTCTTCCACTAGACGTTTTGAAGTTTCCCCAGGATGTTTTGAAAGTCTTCCTCCAGCTAAAGCACTGTAAGGAGTCATGGCAATATTATCCTGCGCACATATTTTTGCCATTTCTCTTTCTTCTTCACGAAATAACAAATTATAATGTCCCTGAATAGAAATAAACTTCGCAAATCCATATTTATCCGCAAGTGCATTTGCCTGTGCAAGCTGATAAGCATAGCAGTTGGAAATTCCAATATAGCGTACTTTCCCTGCTTTTACCATTTCATTTAATCCTTCCATAATATCATAAAGCGGTGTTTGATAATCCCACATATGATAAATATATAAATCTACATAATCCATTCCTAAATTTTCAAGACTTTTGTTTAACATTCTTTCTATATGCTGCTGCCCTGTAATCCCCATATCAATTTCTTCCTGTGTTCGTGGAAGAAATTTTGTCGCAACAACGACATCTTCTCTTTTCGCAAAGTCACGAAGTGCACGTCCAAGGTAGCGCTCACTTGTACCACTTTGATAGGCAATGGCAGTATCAAAAAAGTTTACACCTAATTCTAATCCTCGCTTAATAATTTCACGAGAATGTTCTTCATCTAATGTCCATGTATGCTGGCCGTTTTGTGCATCTCCAAATCCCATACATCCCATACAAATACGAGATACCATTAAATCTGAATTACCAAGTCTGACATATTGCATTTTTATTCCCTGCCTTTCTTACGAAAATAACTACTCTTTTGCTTTATTTACACAGGAAAGAGCATTTAAACTTCTAGGATAACCAATATAAGGCAAACATTCCAATACGATATTTTCTAAAAACTGTGCATCATTTCCAAGATTCATATTCCCTTTCGCATGGGCAATGACCTGTGGTTCACATCCCCCCTGTGCCATCAAAATACAAAATGTAACAACTTCTCTTTGTTTTAGATTCAGTCCAGTTCTTGTATAATAATCCCCAAAACAATTGGAAGCTAAATAATAATTAATCGTACTGCTTTTCCATGCATCCTTCATATGTGCCCCAAAGATTTCTACCTGTGCAGCTTCTCCTTTTTCCAATCGATTTTTAAGTGTTGTCGTGCTTTGTGTTTCTAATGGAAGTGCAATTTCTTTTTCCTGGAAAGCTTCATTCACTGCTTGTAAAAATGGATATACTTTCCCAAAACCTGCATAATCAACTGCCTGATAAACAAGTTCTTTTATTTCTACCGGTGTCAATGTTTCTGTAACATATTCTAAAACCTTATCTTTAAATAACGCAAGCGACTGTGAACCTAACAAAGCTGCCAGGATTGCTAAACTTTTTGTTTTTTCATCTACATCCTTATCCAGCTTCTTTTCCACTTCCTCTTCTACAAAATATTGAAATCTCTCCATAAATTCTGCATCTGTTTCATAAAATTTCATGTTTTCTTCCATCCTTTCTGCTATTCTTATTTAAATCAAGGTAAATTCTTTCCATTTACCTGATCGAAACCTTAGATAAAATATAAGACCTCTGCTTATCCAGTCTAAACACATCGCATACGCAATTCCCATTACACCCATATGAAGCATGATTCCAAATAAATAAGAAAGAATCAAACGTACACCGATGGTCGTTCCTAACGAGATATACATAGTATATTTTACATCACCCGCAGCTCTTAACCCTTTTCCAAATGGATCGGCAAAAGGGTAGGCAAGGGCATTGCATATATTATGTACAAGAACTAAAAGAATTACCAAATGTTTTGTCTCTTCACCGACAGAAAAGAAATTTATCATAAATGGTGTAATGGCAAAAACTAGTAAATTCCATACTATTGAAAAAACAACTGTAATCTTTGTTAGTTTTTTTAAAAAGTAAACTGCCTGCTGTATATCTTTTGAACCCATGCACTGTCCAATAACCGTAATATATACAGGTCCCATCGTAACACCAACCAAAGCCGCAACACTCCATATGCTTTGCGCAATTCCATTGGCGGCAATCTGATATGTACCAAACAATGCAATCACGCTGCTAAGCGCTACTTTTACAAATTGAAAGATACCACTTTCTATGCCATTAGGAATCGCAACTCTTAAAATACGAGACAGCATTTCTTTATCCCATTTAAAAATATATTTTTTATCATATCGTATTCCATCATGTTCTTTGAAACATAAAACGGTAATGACAACGGCAGAGAAACTGCGTGCAAGCAAAGAAGGATAAGCAACACCTGCAACTCCAGCACGAAGTACAAATACACCAATGATGTTTCCAATCACATTAATGATATTGGATAAAATAGAAATATGCATCGTTGTCTTTGTTTTTCCAATGCTTCGATACAAGGTAGCCCCTGCATTATAAACAGCTAATGCAGGATAGGAAAATACCGATATTCGTAAATAGGTAATGCATGCATCCATAACACTGCTTTCTACACGACCAAACAATAGCTGTAACAATGACTTGCCAAAAGGCAAGATACATAAAGAAAGAAACAGCGAAAATAAAACAGAAATCATAAGCAGCTGACTAATTCCTTCCTTTGCCTTTGTATGCCATTTTCTTCCTATATACTGACTAACAACAACGGCTCCTCCAGATGCCAGTGCTGTAAATAAATATATAAAAATCGTATTAAACGAATTTACCAGTGATACTCCAGATACTGCAGCTTCTCCTACAAAACTTACCACAAAAGTATCTGCCAGTCCTACCAGCATCACAAGAAGCTGTTCTAGAAACAATGGTATGATCATGGCACGCAGTGTTTCATTTGTAAAAAACATTCTCTTTTCTTTATTTTCTATTACTATACTATCACTTTTCATAATCACTTTCCTTACTTCATTTCTAATCTTTAATTCACTTCTATTATAAAAAGTAAGACACTGTATGTCTAATACCTATTATTTATATAACCTTATGCTTATTAAGCATGAAGTCGATACATTCCATTTTTCTATCTAATTTGTATAAAATACATCATTTCTAATTCTCTGCATCTATTATTACACATAATAAAAAGGTGTATATTCTTTAAGTTACACCTTTTGTTGAATATCGATTTATATATCTCATTATCGCTATTTTTCGATAACTAAAATAAAGTTCTATTATCTTCATTCGTTAATAAATCAAAGTATTATTACCCCTTACTTTGTCTTTTATCAGGCTTGTTTAATAGTTTTTTACCAATTATTAGAAAACAAATCGTTGTCGTAGTTCCTGCCAAAATATCTGCTATTCCTTCTGCACAAAATACTCCATTTACCCCACTATTTGTTACTGCCGGTATTATATAGATTAATGGAATAAGAAGAATCACTTTTCTTAACAAGGCAAGTACTAAAGAAACTTTTGCCTGTCCTAAAGATAAAAATGCATTTTGTAAAGATGACTGTGCTCCAAACATAAAAATTCCAAAATAATAAAGCGGCATGACCTGCGCTAAGATTGTTCTCAACTGTTCATCAGGTGTAAACCATGTATACAATAACTGAGGAAGAAATACGCAAAGCAAGCACATCAGAATCGTAAAACTCATATTAATCATAAAAGATGTTTTTACAGCCTGTCTTACTCTGCTGTATACCCCTGCACCATAGTTATAACTAATAATTGGCTGTGCTCCATTATTCAAACCATTTAAAGGCATTAAAATAAGCTGCATGACACTCGATAACACCACCATTGCCCCTACATATAAATCTCCTCCCATGGTACTTAATTGAATATTGAACACAGTAGTTACCAAACTATCTGTTGAATTCATGATAAAAGGAGAAATTCCTAAAGAAATTACCATCCAGAAAATTCTTTTATCAAACCTGAAATCTTCTCTTGTGATTCGCAACTTTGATTTTTCACTTGTTAAATAACGAATGACCCATAAAGCAGATACTCCTTGTGATATAACTGTTGCCAAGGCTGCTCCTCTTACACCCAAATGAAACACAAAGATAAAAAGAGGATCTAATAATAAATTTAGAATTGCACCGATTGCGACTGTAGCCACCCCAATCTTTGTTTTTCCCTGTGCATTAATAAATGGATTTAATCCTAAAGAATACTGTACAAAAATTGTACCAATTAAGTATATATTTAAATAGCTTTGTGCATATCCTATCGTGTCATTACTAGCTCCAAATGCAAATAAAATCGGTTTGGAAAACATATAAAAGATAAGTGTTAACAGAATTGCACAGACTGTTAATGAAAAGAAACAATTTCCCACAATTTTTTGTGCCTCTTTTTCTTTTTTAGCACCCAATCGAATAGAAGCAAGAGGTGCTCCTCCCTGTCCAAGCAAAGCTGAAAATGCGCTAATCAGCATTAAAATGGGAAAGCAAATCCCAACACCTGTTAATGCGGTTGTACCAATATTAGGGATATAGGAAATATAGATTCGATCAACAATGTTATACAAGGCATTTACCATTTGTGCCAATATCATTGGCAAAGCCAAAGAAATAAGCAGTTTTGGAACTTTCTCATGTAATAATTTTAAATCAGATTCTTGCATAAAAATACCTCCACGAATCCATATTATAACACTTTATAAATATCAAAAAAATATTTTAAACAAACATCTTATTTCCATATAAATTAACTGAAAACTATACTTCTATAAAAATTAAAGCATCAAAAAGGTGTAGCTTCTTTTTTAAGTTACACCTTTTTACATATACTTATTTTGTAGAAAATTTCTGTTTAAAGAAATCTGTAAATTCTTCCAACTCTTTCTCTTGAGAAACATAGACATATAATTTTTCATCATCTAGCCAGTCATAGGCATTAATTCCAATATAACTTTTCTTATCTGGATAAATAATAAAAGCATCTGTTGGATATTTGTTTCTATATGCCTTCAGTATTTCATTTCTACGATAATACGTAGGTTCTCCACATTCTGATAAATCAGGTATCGTTGGTACGACTACAATCGTTACATCTTCTTCTTTCCATCCAACAATTAAATTTCCTATTTTTGTTTTACTGCCATGCACAAACCCATAATTAAAGCGACCTACATCCTCGCTATAACCAAAAATAATCTTATAGTCATCTCCATTTTCTACTCTAGAATTAAACAGTTCTCTCATTTTTCTTGCATTAGCATTACTTTTTTCCATATCTACTTGTGGACCTTTAAATAAATGATTAAATAAACCCATACATGACCTCCTAGTTTTTATTTCATACTATATAAAAATGAATACTGTCATCAAAATCTTTCTTCATCTCCTTCCATTTATCTTTATTCATTTTCATATAAATAAAAACAAAATTTAAAATTTGTGCTTATTAAATTTAAACTATATAATCTAACAAGTCTGCAGGCTATCTTATTGTTGTTTCATTGATTCTAGATAATTTACAATCGTCTTAATTTGAAAATCAACGGTTTCCTTCGCTGCTTCTGGAATAAGCAAAGGTAAAGATGTCGGTATTGCTTTTTGAAATATAATCAGCATTAAGCTAAGATTAATAAACAATTGAACTCTCTCTTTGCTTGGTTTTATCCCAAAATATCGAAGGATATCTTCAAAAAGATGTTCCTGTTTTCTTCTAAACAAAGCATAACTTTCAGAAGATAAACGCTTAAAGATCATCTGCTGTTCTTCAATCGTTAGAACAACGATTCCATTTCCATAACAACATGTTTCTAGAAAAGTTGTGAGTGCTTCTCTCCAACTAAGGGAATTGTCATTTACCAAGGTTGTAATATATTCAAGAATTTTTGGTTGTTGAAAATATAAACTTTCTACCACTAAATCTTCTTTTGAAGAAAAGAAAGTATAAAAGAAAGTTCTAGAAATACCAACTTTTTTATATATTTGTTCGATTGTTGTATGCTGCACGCCCTGTTTTGCGATAAACTGCAGTCCTGTTTCCAGTAAGGATTGTCGAATATATTCTCTTTCTTTATCTGAATAGGAAACTTTAGGCATAGCTAACCTCCAGCAATAAAAACATTTCTCTTTATTTATACTTATTTTAACATTGATTATCTGCTGTTACAATATGTTGAATTCTACTTGTATCATAATCTTTTTTTAGTTTTATTTAATTATCTTTAAATAAATTTTTATTGTTTGAAATAAAGACATCACTACATCTTGTTCTTATTAAAAATTTAAACTGTTAAATCTTAAAACAAGCCCACTACAACGCATTATAATGAGCTTTTTTAAGTTTATCAATATAGTTTAGCACCTGTAGGAATACAATCATCAACCATCAATAGGTGAAATTCCATATTCAAGAATCTCTTTTCTTTTTATTTATATTCTATGTGTATTTAAGAAAACATATTATTTTACGAATACAAAAGCTTTTTTAAATTCTATACATTTCAATATGAATTAATCAACACATCCATATCCAATAACTTTGTATTCATCAGGTGTGACATAGACAATTCTATTGTTAGGTACTACTTTTTCATCCTTTATAGTAAATTCAACAATATATACTTCTTTTCCAATAAATGACTCATCAAATATATCACCCATATCTTCTTCTAAAACAATTTTATTAATTGTTGTTTTTCCATTAACAATGTTTATTTCTTCCTTCATTTCTTTATTAAGTTGATTATAGACTATTTTCACAATATCATTATTCTCTTGCTTTTCTATCTGCGATTCTGAAGATATATTTCCCTCCATTTTATATTTTTCAGAACAACCAATTAAACTCAATGAAACAACACATATAATCAGAACAGAAACTATTTTTTTCATAATAACCATCCTTTCTTAGTTTTTATTTAATGATTGATTGTAATAAAGTAATAAGTTCATTTTCAGTTATACCTTTTGTTTCTATATCAAAAAATATATTGTTATATTTGAATGTAGTTAAATAAGCATCGTCCCATTTAAATATTGTAAGGGGGGTATTGTCGATCTTAGATTCTTTTGCATTATCATCAAAATAAACATCTCGTAACGGCTTTTCTAATTCTGAGAAAGTTAAAGTAATACGATGATTTTTATCTTTTTGATATACGAATACATAATCGTGTAATTGATCATAGATATTTGTTGCTGGATTCTTGACAAAGACGTTATAACTTTCAATATTTTGATATTCTTTTGGAACTTCGAGTTCTTTTAGAAATACAAATCTATCTACTATATCATCTAGTTTAACTGTTTCAATATCAGCATCAACCTTTGCAAGATCCATATTAGCATCAGTAACTGTAAGATTCGCTGTATCTTTTTCATTAATGTTAAGTTCAATGTTTGCAGTTTTTGAGATTTCTGCATCAGGCTTGAATCCATGCCACAAGCCAAAACATACAAGCAAGATCAGGCAACAACTCCCCGCAACTGTTAATGAATATTTCATACGTTTTTTCCTTTTATTATAATAAGCATCTCTTCTTTGTAGTAAACTGCTTGCCATTTCTTCATAACTCTTCATAAGTAAAACCCTCCTTTTCAAGTTTTGATTTAAGGGATTGCTTTGCACGATATACAAGCGTCTCTATTTGATGCTTGTTTTTCTTTGTTATCTTTGCGGTTTCTTCATTTGTAAAACCTTCAAAATAAACCAGATATAAGACCTGTCTGTACTCTGGTTTCAACCTATCAATGGTATGACGTACCAATATCTTTCTTTCCTCTTTAAAATATTCTTTTTCCAGATTAATTTCATCTTGAACATAATTGTAGTAATCATCTGCTGGTTTATCTAAGATTCTTGAATTCTTTCGCAAATAATCTAATGAAACATTTCTTCCAATTGTATATAGCCATGCCTTAAAAGAATACTGGTATCTATATTTTGGTTTTTTCACTATCAGTTTGAAAAAAGTATCTTCCGTTAACTCTTCCGCGATATGAATATTATTTACATAACTATTTATATAGAAAATAAGACCATCTTTGTAATCCCTAACGATTTCAACAATCCCGTCATCATCTCCATCAAGGAAACGGCGGTAGCTACCTGCACCATTATCCACTGATATTTCCCCTTTCTGAAAGATTATCTAAGTTCTTTCAATTATTAAACGAATTAGATTTATTTTTCTCACACCTGATTTAAATTTTTTTAATATAAGATATTAAATTGTATACTAATTATATTTACAATAACATAGACATTGTAGAATTAGCGCAAAAAAAGCCCATTATAACGCATTATAATGAGCTTTTTTAGGTTTGTTTTCAAATTAATTTCATATGTGGTTGAAAATGCTTAACCATTTAGAATTATAACTACATTTAATATATTTCCTATCTATCATATTTTTGTATACCTATTTTTAAACTACCTAGAAGATTGACATATTTTTGACAGTTATTATTTTATTTTTGTAAGCAAGTTATTTGATGCGTTGATATTTTCTTCAAGATACTTTATTTTAGAATCTAACACTAATTCTTCTATACATTTTCTAAATGTTTTTGAAAGATTTCCTGAATATCCAAGTTTTCTATAAATGCTAGTAGCTGACAAATCCTTCTCCTCTAACACTTCCAATATTAGCACTTTTATTTCATTTTTTGTTCTTCTACCCTTTTTTTCTTGAATATTCATATTTCCATTCTGTTTAAAACTTTCATGAATTGGCATAATTACCGAAAAGAAAGTTCTCTCTTTATCCGTCAATAATTTCGGCATAGGAGATCCATTTCCTTTAATACTTTTGATTGCTGTAGGAATTCCCGTATTTCTTCCTTCAACTAAATGTAACTCTTTTAGAAAATCTCCAATTCTTCTGTTACGATATCTCCTTGTCCTCATATTATAATTCGAAATATCTCGATCACTAATTGACCTATCTGGACCTGGAATACTTGTTATTTCTATTTGCTCTTTCTCAATTCGAATCGTGATTGGCTCATATAGCTGATACGACTTATGATAAATTGCATTTGAAATAAATTCTTCAAGTGCTTCATAACTGTAGTTTTTTACTCGAATTGCTTCAGCTTGACCATTAAGTTTAAATATTTTTTCTGCGATCACATTATTCTTTAAATAACTTAATACATCTCTTAATTGTTGATCTATTGGACCAGTAAAAATACGTTCCTCCATCCCTTGACCTGTTGGATCAGGGATATTGACTAACTCTATTCTACTGTATGGAAAAAAAGTCTCTGGATTATCATTGAAAAATAACAGTCCTACATTTAAAGGTTTAAAATATTCTTTAGGTCCATCAGCAATTCTTAAATCTTTTGCTAAATCTTCAAGTCTCTTATGTTCTAAAGTATTCAATAAGTTACTGTTTACTGTTTCTAAATAGTTCCTAATAATAGGATATTTTAAGTCCGTTAGTTCAGATTTAATATTTACACGATCATCAAAAGGGATATTATGAGTCAAAGCTATTAATTCTTTAACATCTAAATCTGTCGCTTCAATTGTGCTTGATAACTTTCTTATATAATATGCTTTTTCAGAGTTTTTAGATGTTGGTCTCTTAGGACATTGATAAGGTCTTTCATACCCTCCAGGACACCATATCAGTAACACCATTTTCCCTTCATAATATACCGGTTCACTTTGAGGTACATAATTTGGTTTTAAATACTTGCAATACTTAAGGATTTCTTTTTGAATATGATCAACTGATTCTTCATTTAATCCAGTAATTGGTTTTAGTATTTTACCATTTTCCTCTTTTACACCAATTACTATATATCCTCCACCCCAATTATCTATATCATTTGCAAACGCACTAATAGTTTTAAGTGTACTGTCTGGATTCCATCCTTCTTTAAATTCGATTCTTGCCCATTCAACAATGTTTTCATTTAACAATTTTTCAATAGAAACCGGTATGGCCATATAAAATCCTCCTTTTCTAACTCACGACTAACTCACGACTAACTCACGACTTCATTATACTAATTAGCTATTAATAAATCAAATATGTATTCAGCTTTTATTCAACATTCATATTTTAATATGAGCATTTTGTCACCGCTTGTATTAAATTTACCAACATTTATTATCATTCAATTATCTTTTTTATTTTCCTTTAACAACAAAATATAAATTTAAAATACGTATTTCTAAAACTGTTAAAAAGCCCATTATAACGCATTATAATGAGCTTTTTTAAGTGTATTAGTATAGTTTAGCACCTGCAGGAATACGATCATCAACCATCAATAGGTTTAATCCTTCTCTTCCATCTTCTTCATGTACTGCTGAAATCAGCATTCCACATGAATCGATTCCCATCATCTTACGTGGTGGAAGATTTACGATTGCGATTGCTGTTTTTCCTACAAGTTCTTCTGGTTCATAGTATTCATGAATTCCACTTAGAATTACACGATCAACTCCTGTACCATCATCTAATGTGAATTTTAACAGTTTTTTACTTTTTGGTACTGCTTCACATGCTTTAATCTTAACTGCACGATAATCAGATTTCGCAAATGTTTCGAAGTCTACCATTTCTTCAAACAATGGTTCAATTTTTACATTTGAGAAATCAACTTTTTCTGTTGTAGCTTCTACTGTTTTTTCTACAGGTTTTTCTGCTTTTTTAGATTTGTTTCCATCGACTAGTTTCATATGAGGGAATAACAATACTTCACGAATTGTATCCTGATTAGTCAATAACATTACCAAACGGTCGATACCCATACCAACTCCACCAGTAGGAGGAAGTCCGTATTCAAGAGCTTCTACATAATCTACATCCATTTCATTTGCTTCATCATCTCCAAGATCACGAAGTTTCAACTGGTTTTCAAAACGTTCTCTCTGGTCGATTGGATCATTTAATTCAGAGAATGCATTTGCATATTCTTTTCCATTGATAAACAATTCATAACGATCTGTGTAGCGAGGATCTCTTTCGCTTTTCTTAGCCAATGGAGAAATTTCCACTGGGTGTCCATATAAATAGGTAGGCTGAATCAAAGTTTCTTCTACATATTTTTCAAAGAATAAGTTTACAATGTGTCCTACACTGTTATGTTTCTTTTCAACTTCAATGCCATGTTCTTTTGCTAATGCACAAGCTTCTGCATAGCTCATTTCTTTCCAGAAATCAACACCGCATGCATCTTTGATAGCATCTACCATATGCAAACGTTTAAATGGTGCTTTTAAAGAAATCTGTTTTCCTTGATATTCAATTTCTGTAGTACCACAAACTTCATTTGCTACATATTCTACAAGACCTTCAATAAGATCCATCATACCTTCTAAATCAGAATATGCCATATAAGCTTCTACAGTTGTAAATTCAGGGTTATGTGTAGCATCCATTCCTTCATTACGGAATAAACGTCCAATTTCGTAAACACCTTCTAATCCACCAACAATCAAACGTTTCAATGGAAGTTCTGTTGCGATACGCAAATAGAAAGGCATATTTAACGTATTGTGATGTGTAATAAATGGACGTGCAGCAGCTCCTCCTAAAATTGGCTGAAGTACTGGAGTTTCCACTTCTACCATTCCTTTGCTGTCAAGATAATGCTGAATAGCACGAATGATACGTGGACGAGTAATCGCAATACGTTTTGCTTCTTCATTCATAATCAAGTCAACATAACGACGACGGAAACGTTCTTCCTTGTCTGTTAATCCATGGAATTTTTCAGGTAAAGGACGAAGTGCTTTTGTTAAGTGTGTATAAACTTCAGCCTTAACAGAAAGTTCTCCATGATTTGTTTTCATGACTTTTCCTTCAATACCTACAATATCTCCTAAATCTGATTTTTTGAATACTTCATACGCATCATCACCAAGTACATCTTTACGTACATAAATCTGAATTTTTCCATCCAAATCTTGAATGTGCATAAATCCAGCTTTCCCCTGGCGACGTTTTGTCATAATACGTCCAGCAATTTTTACTGTAACATTCTTTTCTTCTAATTCTTCTTTTGTAAGTTCTCCAAACTCTTCTCGAATTTGTCCTGATTTGTGTGTTCTTTCATAGGCGTGTCCAAATGGATCAATTCCCATCGCTTTTAATTCTTCCATTTTCTGGCGACGGATGATTTCCTGTTCTGTCAGTTTTTCCATAGTCTTCTCCTTTTCTATTTATACAAAAATAAAAGCCCTCCTCCATATAGGGACGAGAGCTTGAGCATCGTGGTACCACCCTAATTCGCTAACAGATTGCTCTGTTAACCTTAGTGACTTTTTCCAAGTCGATTCGTAACGTGAATCTTACGTCCTGTTGGAAAGCTCCAAGTCTTTATTTCCATAAGGTCCTCATCATCTTTTCCCAGCTTATACAAGACTCTCTTCGCATGCTTACCTTATGTACTTTCTCTTCATAGCCATATTACCTCATAGATTATAGTATAAGCGAAAAACATTTGTCAATTTATAATTACTTTTCAAACAAAAATTATGCTATAAGTGAAGATAAACAATATCTTTAACTGTATCTTTCTCTTAAGTAAAGATTATTTTTCCTTATTTCACTAAAATTTTTCTGCGCAAAGCCATTTGTAAGATAATGTGATAGATAGCAAACGCTGTGATTACAAACAAACAGCACAATACAAGAATACGCATAGAGAAACTTCCTTCTCCAAAATCAAAGATAGCTGCGAACTCATGGAAAGAAGGATATGCAAACAGACAATGAACAACTGCCAAAATAGGCGGCATTAAAATAATGATACGCTGTTCTCGTGAAAATTCTCTGGCAATTTCTCTTTTTGTCAATCCCATTCGATACAAAATAGAAAATTGTCTTTTATTTTCGTACAAATCTTCCTGCATACGATAATAAAGAATTAGGAAAATGGAGAAGATAAAAATGATACAGAATAAGATTCCTAAGAATAAGAAGCTTCCATACATTGCTAAGGTTATATTAAAAGTAGTATAGTAATCTTCACACTCCAGATAATACTTATCACTTTGTAATTCTTTTCCAAGCGCCAGTTTATCAGCCTTACTTCCTGATAAAGACATATAATAATAACTGCTCGGTGTATTTAAGATTTCATCATCATATACTCCATATAAATATTGACTAAACAAAGCAGCTTTCTCATCAGGTACGATCATAATCACATCTTTTGTAGAACTGTCTTGTTTTAATGGCTTTCTTTTTACTTTAAATTGAATGATCTCTTCACTTCCATCATCTTTCAACATACGTACCTTAACATCTTTAATGGGCTGATTTGTTAAAAGGAGAATTTCATCATCCTTTAAAGTTTCTTTCTTTGATGCAAGTTCATTATATCCATCTAATCCAAAAGCATTAATTCCTAAAACTTTATCTGTAGTTTCTTGATAGATTCCTGCATCATCTCCACTTGCAAACACAGCTCCCATGAACATCGTATTCTCACGTAAAGCAACTGTATTTGATGTTTGTACAATACGCAGTTTTGTATCTTTTTCTACCGTTAAATGATGTTTTTTAATCAATGAAGAAAGCTTCTGCTCATTTAAAGTCCTAGCATTGTTATATTCATCATCTTCTCTACCTTCATTCCCATCCAATAAACCATATAGTTTAAATTCATAATCCATAAAGTCTTTTCTTACAGTATCTTCTACTCCGCTATATAAAGAAGTGCACATAGAAAAAGTTAAAATTAACATGGATAATAAAATGGTAATAGAAGCCATAGATGTCGCATAGCTTCTTAAGCGAAACAACAAATTAGAAATAGATAACATATGTTTAGAACGATAATATATTTTCTCTTTGCTTTGCAGTTTTCTTAATAAATAAATTACTGCACCATTATATAAAAAATACGTACCTATGATAACCATGATAACAGCCCACATTAATACATTTAGCGCTGTATACAAATAATCTACACGTAAAGAAATAATATATGCAGCTGCAAGTAACACGATTCCAGAAACTGTATAAAACAAATTTGCTTTGGGAAGTTCCTGTGTTTTTTCTTTTCTTAACATCTTTAATGGATTATGCTTTGTAATAAAGATAGAATCTCTTATCATAATCAGAAGATGAGTACCTATATAAAAAATCCATAATTCTAACAATAAAAATGTATCTATGCCAAATCCATCTACCAGCTGCTGCTGGGCAAAGCGTCCTGCAATCATAAATAAAAGCTGTCCGAATACAGCACATAATATACTTCCAAATAACAAAGAAATAATACACAACCCAAAAGTTTCTACTATATTTAAGATCAAAAGATTTTTTCTAGTTAATCCAAGGATTCGATATAAACCCTGTCTTCTGGTCTGCTGTCTACGTAAAGTTATAGAAAATGTCCACAATAATACTGCAACAAAAATAACAAAAATAGTATTACTCATTCCTAAAATAAACGGAGTTAACGTTTTCCCCATTTTTAATACTTCATAATTAGAATGTATATTCATGTAACCTGCAATATATTGAAAACATAAACAAATAGAAATCATCAATGCATAAGGAAGATAAATTCCCGGCTGCGTTTTAATATCTTTCCATGCCAGCTTTATATAATATTTAATCCTCATGCAGATCCCTGCTTTCTACCACACTCAACATGTGAACAAGTCGATTATAAAATTCTTGACGAGAATCTTCTCCTTTGTAGATTTCATTTACGATTTTTCCATCTTTCAAAAAGACAACACGATCTCCATAGGATGCCGCCATAGGGCTATGGGTTACCATTAAGATGGACTGTCCTTTTTTCTGCAATTCACAAAACTGTTCTAACAGCTGCATACTACTTTTCGAATCTAATGCTCCACTTGGCTCATCTGCCAATAAAATTTCCGGCTGATTGATAAGTGCTCGTGCGATTGCGACGCGCTGCTGCTGTCCTCCACTTAATTCATAAGGGAAACGTTTTTGAAGTCCATCAATATGCAGCAATGTGCACAATTCATTCATATAGTCTTTTTTCTCTTTTATATTTTTTTCAGACAAGACACAAGGAAGTAAAATATTATCTTCTACTGATAAGGAATCCAGCAAAGAAAAATCCTGAAACACAAATCCGATATGATCTCTTCGATACATTGCCTTCTCTTCTTCTTTCATAGATACTAGACTTTTCCCCTGCAGCTTAATATCCCCTTCACTGACATCATCAAAACAGGCCAAAAGATTTAAAAGGGTACTTTTTCCTGCGCCACTTTCTCCCATAATAACTACAAACTCATTTTCTTCTACCTGCATAGATACATCTTCAAGTGCGACGGTATGTCCGCCTTTCCATTTTGAAGTATATTGTTTTCCAACATGTTCCAACGTTAAAATTGCCATACTTCCACCTCCACTACCAGTATAAAAAAATCTTTTCGATCTTGCCTTAACTTTAGATGACATCCATCTTACATTTATGTCATCTATCAAAAAGTTCTTCATTTACAGGCTTTAAAACAACTTCCAGTCCCTTTTCATGAGAAATAAAAGATAGTTTTACATGCAATCGTTCACATATTTCTTTCACAAAATAAAGTCCCATGCCACTTGCCTGTTTGCTGTTTCTTCCTGTTTCTCCTGTATAGCCTTTTTTCAAGATTTGTTTCAAATCTTTCTCTTTAATTCCACAGCCTTCATCTCGAATAGAAATCTTATTATTGTCACAGTGTATGTGAATCGTTCCTTCTTTTGTATATTTGATCGCATTATCTAAAAGCTGTTCCAAAACAAAAACAAACCATTTTTTATCTGTAAACACAACAAAATCATCACATACAAAATCTAAAAGCAAACCCTTTTCCACAAACATCAAAGTATAAGTACGTATTGCTTCCTGTACCAGTTTTTCTATCGAACATTTTTCAATAATATAATCTTCATCCATTTTAAATACATTTAATGCCATTTGCGTATAACGTTCAATCTTAAAAAGTTCCTGACGCATTTGCTTTTTTCTTTTTTCATCTTCTATATATTCCAGCAGCATCTTCATTGCGAAAATCGGTGTTTTTATCTGATGAATCCAAACCTCAAAACAACGTTCTCTATCCTGATTTTCTTTTTGGTATTTTTGTTTGCTTTTTGTATAGTTTTCTAATACTTCACGCATCATGCGATTTACTTCTTCCTGCATCAGTGATTTACTTTCTATCTGCACAAATTGTTTCGCATCCATTTCACAAAGTTGTTTATACTGTGCTTTTTTATATATGTAAAAACAAAGAAAATAACATGCTGTTAAAAATATCTGCATGAAAAAAATATAGGATATGGTAGAAGATTCTATTTGAAAAGACCAAAGGGCTAGCCATTCCACACATAAAAAGATAAAGATGATGATGCTTTGACTAAACAAGTCTTTTAAAAATTTCATATATAGTACCCCATCCCTTTCTTTGTATGTATAAAATCATCTAGCTGAAAGATATCCTCCAGTTTTTTTCTTAATCTTCCTATATTTACACTTAATGTATTATCATCAACATAGCAATCACTATTCCATAAGGCCATCATCAAATCACTGCGTGATACAATAACACCTGGATTTGACATTAATACTTCTAAAATCTTTAATTCATTTCGTGTAATTTCCATTTCTTTTCCCTGGTAGGTCAACTGGCATGTACGCAAATGCAGTTCTACCCCTTGGCAGCAAAAAACATCTCCCCCTGTTTTTTGTTTCATTCTACGTACCAATGCGTTTAGTTTCGCAATTAATACCATTTTATCAAAGGGTTTTACGATATAATCATCTCCGCCATATTCATAGGCACTTACCATCTGCATTCGATCTGCGTCACTGGAAATAAACAGAATGGGGGTATCTAGCTGCTGCCGAAGCTGTCTGCATAAACTGATACCATTCACTCCCGGCAAATGTACATCCAGCAAAATAATATCGGCTTTTTCCTGTACTAGCTGTTTTATCAAATCTTTTTCTATATCCATACATACTGCAGAAAAATTCCACTCTTTTAAATAATTGCATAACTCTTCCGCAATAACCTTATCATCTTCTACAATTGCGACTTTCACCATATTCTCCCTACTCTCTTTTCGTTTATTATACTATAAGAATGATAAGAATAGATGGATTCTAACATAGATGTCACTTTTTATTTCCTAGGAAATGATATGTAAGGGGCTGTGACGAGTAAGAGAAATTATAGTTTCTCCGAAAATCACAGCTTTTTTT
>OGYG01000049.1_pt1 | contig 125925 bp, 108 predicted proteins | sample 1576481 | NCBI WGS metagenome assembly OGYG01 (sample SAMEA3541497, study PRJEB24748) | human gut metagenome | biome: human gut; feature: human-associated habitat; material: faeces | place: China | collected 2012 | reverse complement strand
TGCGTGCTGCCGCACGAAGCATAAAAATCGAATATTGCTTTTTCGACAAGCTGAAGCCTCGGAGATGTATGCTCCGAGGCTTTTTCTATTGTATCGTACCCGCAGATACGCTATAATAAACCTATCTCCGGAAAGAGAGGGAACCCTGATGTTTGAATGGTTTACAGAATTTATGGAATCGCCGCTGGGAAAGCTGATTTCCACGGGAATACTGGCCGTGGCGGTGCTGCTCCTAACGCTGGCGGCGGCCGGACTGGTCAATCGGCTGATGAAAAAGCTGGTTGACCGTCACCGGAAAACGAATAGCAGTATTGCGACCGTCTTAGGATTTGTGCGCTACATAGCGGTTGCTGCGGTGTACTTTGCGGGCGGCATGGTCATCGTAGGCGCGATTCCGGTGCTGTCGAGTGCGGTGCGTACTCTGCTGGCTACCGGTGGTGTGATCGCGGTGGTTGCCGGTCTTGCTGCACAGGAAGCCCTCGGCAGCGTGGTCAGCGGCGTGATGATCCTCGCATTCAAGCCGTTTAAGATGGGCGATGTCGTGCGCTATGTCGATAATGACATCACCGGCTGCGTTGAGGAGATCACGCTGCACCATACTGCGGTCCGCACGTTCGAGAACAAGCGCGTTATCATCCCAAACAGCAAGATGAACAGTGCCATCATCGAGAACGCCGACTATGCGGACAGCAAGGTTTGCGTGTTCCTGACAGTGGGGATTACCTACGAAAGTGACCTCAAAAAAGCCAAAGAGCTGCTCGCCCGCGAGGTGCGGAAGCAGCCGACCTTCCTCGATATTCGCACCGAGCAGCAGAAAAAGGACGGCGTGCCCGATGTGCCGGTCGTTGTGCTTGAGCTGGCGGATTCTGCGGTTGTTCTGCGTGCATCGCTGTGGGCGAAGGATAACGCCACTGCATTCGCGCTCAAGTGCGCCGTGCTCGAGGGCATTAAGCTCACCTATGACGCGGAAGGCATTGATATTGCATATCCGCACATGCAGGTCGTAAAAAGTGAGGAATGAGGAGTCAGAAGTGAGGAGTGGACGATGGTTTCCTGTGTTGTCGGGCGGTCGGTGATCTCCTGCGCAGCGGTAAATCGCAATCGAAACTCCTGTCTCCTGCCTGTAAGAAATCGCAAGATATTGTAAGACAACCATCCGCATTCCTTTTATAATATGGTCAAAGAGCAAAGGGAGGAACATAAGATGAAGAAATTACGCGTTGGTGTAATCGGCATTGGCGACATCAGCAATGTTTACCTGAACAATCTGAAAAAGTATGACGCAGTCGAGGTGGTGGCGTGTGCCTCACGCGGACTGGAGAAGGCACAGCGAAAGGCGGCAGAGCACGGTATTCCCAAGGCATACGCCTCCGGTATGGAACTGATCGCTGACCCGGATATTGACATTATCCTCAATCTGACGACGCCGCAGGCACATTATGAGTATAATCTGGCAGCCTTGAAGGCGGGCAAGCATGTCTACACGGAGAAGCCGCTGGCGATGACGTTTGAGCAGGGCAGGGAACTTGTTTCGCTTGCTAAGGAGAAGGGACTGCTGATTGGCTGCGCGCCGGACACCTTCCTCGGCGGTCGCTTGCAGAACATCCGCGAGCTGATCGACAGCGGCAGACTGGGTCGCATCACGGGCGGCGGTGCGTGGTTTGTCGGTCACGGGCACGAGTTCCACCATCCGGCTCCGGCATTCTTCTATCAGCCGGGTGCGGGTCCGCTGTACGACATGGGGCCGTACTACGTCACCGCGCTGCTCAGCCTGCTCGGCCCGGTAAAGCGCGTTTGCGCAATGGCCACCAAGGCAGGAGAGACGCGCACAGTGCCGTCCGGCCCGAGCAAGGGGCAGGTGTTGCCGGTGGACGTGGATACTCATATCAACGCAATTCTTGAGTTTGTGTGCGGCGCACAGGTGACGCTGACCTGCAGTTTTGACGTCTGGGATTCTGAGCTGCCGCGTATGGAGATTTACGGTACCGAGGGAACCGTTCTCATTGACGAGAAGGACCCGATTTCCGGTCCCAACCTGTTCGGCGGCGATACGCTCATGCGCACGCCCGACCAGTACCGCTGGGCGGATGCCGAGCGCCGTCCGGAGAACGTGAACGCGCCGTGGCCGGTCGTGCCGAACAGCCATCCGTACAATTCGGTCAGCCACGCCGAGAACCCGCGCGGTATCGGTCTGGTGGATCTCGTCTACGCGCTCGAGGAGGGTCGCAAGCCGCGTGCCTCCGGCGAGATGGCGCTGCATTCGCTTGAGGTGATGGAGTGCATCCTCAAGAGTGCGCATGAGCACATCTTCTGTGAGCCAACAACTACATTTGAGCAGCCGAAGCCACTTGATTGGCAGTAATTGAAGTAAAAGCCCGAGAAGGATTTTCCGTTCTCAATTGCATTGCATGTCTACCTGAAAAAGACACCCCGAAGGGTGTCTTTTTTATTCCGCAAGTCCCATCGTGCCGTTGCCTTGGGTGGTGATGCAGGTCAGATCATCGCGGACATACAGCACGACATCAGGCTGATATTTTGCGATATAGTCGAGGATATTCTCTCCGTCATAGTGGCGGTAATCCAGACTGCGCATTTCATCGCACGAGGTATACAGGATACCCTCTAACGGGTTGGTGAACGAATCGCCGACGACGAGCACACGCGGCAGACCGGGACGGTTTGTCTTAATAATGGTTTCGCCAATGTCGCCGCCCATGTAGTAATCATACACGTTGTTGAAATTTTCGTTGACTACCGTGCTCTCAACCGGCTGGCCGCTATCCTCTCGCGCAAAGGGCACGGGTGTGCCAAGCGTGAAGCGGTACAGCTTGTCATCCGTGGGGTACTCGCCGAGCAGCTTGCGGGAGCGGGAACCGAGGAACGGCCGCTCAATCTGCTCGATGGTCACATCGGTGGTGACAGGTGCGTCTATGCCGAGCGTCTGCAGGTGCTCCATAGTGCGCAGATAGGTCTCATACGCGCCGTAAAAGTTGTAGTGATGGTCGGTTTTGCTGTAATATTTCTCCGGATCGGTGCAGAGATAGTCCGCCATGTTCAGACAGTCAATGCCGCGCGCATCCAGTCCGGCGAGAAAGTCCGTGCGCATGGAATCATCCGTGTAGGTGCCAGACGTGAGGTACGACGGATACTTGTACCGCAAAGCACTGCTCTGCTCGGGAATGGACAGATAGACGAACTTTGCACCGACAGTCTCACACGCCGCGCTCACCTGCGAGAGCGCATCCAGTACGGTCTGCATATTTTCATGGTCATAATCGGTGCGCGGCTTGCCGTGATAGGGCAGCAGCGTATCGCCTGCGATAACCGTGTTGCTGACGACCGGATTGTGCAACGCAAGCTCCTTGCGGACGTTCAGCCGCAGCAGCGGAACACGGCAGGCAAAGTGGTCGCTGATATAGGTCTCTACATCGGAGAAAAACGTGCCGTCCAGCACGGTCTCAACGCTCGGCACCGGAAAGACCGCCAGCCTGCGGTTTTCGTAAAACGAGCCTTTTTCCTTCGGGCTGAATACACTGACAGCCGAAAAAACGGCCAGCGTGCCGCAGAACAGAACGGTTTTGACAATATGCTTCGCATTTTTCATGGTCTCAGCCTCCTCAGAAACGGAAGTAGATAAACGGGTTATAGCTGCTGGCGAGCAGGCGCATCAGGCACAGCGTGAACAAGACAGCCAGCACCGGAAACTCCAGTACACGCCATATACGGGTGGACTTGAGACGCGGGAACACCGGCGCGGACAGTACAACACCGAACAGCAGGTACGGCCAGAACCGCAGCAGATATTCGATTACGAACCGATTGAGCGGTACCGTCGAAGTGAACATGCTGCCGAGGTACTGCACCGCCAGTCCCATCGAATCGCTGCGGAAGAACACCCAGCCGATGACGATGAAAAACAGCGCGTAGAGGTGCTGCAGCACGGACGGCAGGCGCGTAATCCATCCGGCGAGGAATTTCTTTTCCAGAATGAGCAGCACGCCAAAGTACAGACCCCACGCCATAAACGTCCAGTTGGCACCGTGCCAGAAGCCGGTCAGTGTCCATACGGCAAGCAGATTGAAAATGTGCCGTGCGGGCGAGCACCGGTTGCCGCCCAGCGGAATGTACACATAGTCGCGGAACCAGGTGGACAGCGAGATATGCCAGCGGCGCCAGAACTCGGTGACCGACTTGCTGATGTACGGATAGTTGAAGTTTTCGAGAAACTCGAAGCCGAACATTTTGCCGAGGCCAATCGCCATATCCGAGTAGCCGGAGAAATCGAAGTAAATCTGCAGCGTATAGCCAATCGCGCCCATCCACGCACCGGCGGCGGACAGCTCGCTCGGTGCATATTTGAATACGCCGTCCGCAATCTGCGCGAACACATTGGACAGCAGCACCTTTTTGCTGAGCCCGAACAGGAAGCGGCTGATACCCTCGGAAAACTGCGCAAACGAGTGCTTTCGCACGGCAAGCTGCACGTTGACATCGTGGTAGCGTACGATCGGGCCTGCAATCAGCTGCGGGAACATGGAGACGTACAGCGCCAGCGAAAACGGGTCGTGCTGCGGCGGAACCTCCCGGCGGTATACGTCAATGACGTAGCTTAGCGCCTGAAAGGTGTAAAACGAGATGCCGATCGGCATGACAATGCCTGTCACCGGAATACTCAGTCCAAGCAGACTGTCCGCCGTACTAATGAAGAAATTCAGATACTTGAACACACCCAGTAGGCTTAGATTAGCGATAACGCACAAAATGAGCAGCGGTTTTCTGTATGTACTGCGCATGGACAGACCGAATAGGTAGTTCATCAGTATCGAAAAAATTAGCATGCCGATCAGCCTGGGTTCTCCGTAAAAATAGAAGAACAGGCTGAACAGAAGCAGCACCGCGTTCCGCACTCGGATAAATTTCTGCGGCACGATATAATAGCAGAACAGCGCCGCCGGCAAAAAGAAAAATAGAAAAATCAGACTGCTGAAAACCATGTAGCAAACATCCCTGTATGGTAAAATTGCTGTCAGAAAGGCAAAACAACCGACAAAAAGCACCTTTAGTTTACCATGTTCTGCGCGGATTTGCAATCATGCATCAGATAGCCGCATCGTTTCTGAATTGTTGTTTACTTTTCCTAAGAACCATGCTATAATAAAGAAAATCTATTGGCTTTTTCAATCAAAAGGAGGAAGATAATATGAAAAAGATGAGAATCGCACTGGCATCCATGCTGGTTGCTGCCGGCATTACGGCAACAGCCGGTGCGGCGAACTTCACAAACTGTGCGGACCGCCTGAAGGACGTGGGACTGTTCCAGGGCACGAATCAGGGTTACCAGCTTGACAAGGCACCTACCCGTGCCGAGGCTTCGGCAATGCTGGTCCGCCTGCTGGGCAAGGAGGCTGAGGCGGAAAAGCTGACCTACACCGCACCGTTTACCGATCTGAAGGGCTGGGAAAAGCCGTATGTGCAGTACCTGTACGATAACGGCCTTGCCAACGGCATGAGTGAGACTGCCTATAACCCGACCGGCAAGTGCTCTGCACAGATGTATACCACGTTCCTGCTGCGCGCACTCGGCTACTCGGATGCCAAGGGCGATTTTACCTATGCCAAAGCACTGGATTTCGGTGAGCAGGTTGGGCTGGTTGACGATATCAACTGCAGCACCAAGAATTTCCTGCGCGACAACGTAGTTGCAATGAGCCTGACCGCGCTTGATACCGATGTCAAGGGCAGTGACAGCATTCTGCTCGACAAGCTGGTTGCAGACGGTGCGGTTGACAAGACCAAGGCTGCTTCTCTGGGCGCATTTTTCGCAGACGCGGACGCATTCAACACCGCTGCGGAGAACACCTCGGCGGAGTCCAAGATGGCTATGGATATGAACATCAAGGCAAGCGTTAAACTCGGCACCACCAAGCTGCTCGATATGTCCATGCCGATGACGGTTAAGACCGATATGAACCTCAAGGAGCTGGACAAGTCCGTGATGGCATTCGGCGGCAAGCTGAACATGACGCTTGACCCGTCTTTGGCGAACGGCGGCGATACCAGTATTTCGCAGGATATTAACTATTACTTCACCAATGGCACTTACTACATGGATATGGGTGCGCAGGGCAAGTACAAAATGGCGATGTCCTTTGATGATGTGCTGAACGGCATGGAGATTTCTGCTATGAACAGCTCTGTTCCGGTCAGTGCGATCGAGAGCATTACCAAGGGCAGCGGCAGTATGACCGTTAAGTACAACATGAACAGTGTCTTTAGTTCCGACCTGTTTGATGAGCTGCTCGGCGGCATGCTGGACGGTGTTTCCATTAAAACCCGCGATATGAATGTTACCGCGAAGGCAGCCAATGGCATGCTTACCGATACCGCGATTTCCGGTACGGTTGATATTACGGCAGAGGGCGAGACCATCAGCGCAACCCTGAACGCAGCCGCTAAGGTAACCGCTACCGGCGATGCGGTTAAGATTACGCTGCCGACCGATCTGGACAGCTATGTCGATCTGCCGACTGAGATTAACTGACGGCTTGACAATTCCGCACCTTTTATGATAAACTTATTTCACTAAAATTTGTGTGGATTTTTACAGCATCTCAAGATGTTCTTTTTCGCCGCACGACCGGGATTCCGGCCGTGCGGTTTTTTATTTGCGCAAAAGGGAGGAACCGAACGTGAACCAACGCTTTATGCGGGAAAAGCCGATACTGCCGCTGCTGCTCTCAATGGCGCTGCCGATGGTGGTTTCCATGCTGGTGAACTCGCTGTATAACATCATCGACAGCCTGTTTGTTGCAAAAATAGGAGAGGACGCGATAACAGCGCTGTCACTGGTCTATCCGGTACAGAATTTGATAAACGCGCTCGCTATCGGCTTCGGCGTGGGCATTAACGCAGTGATTTCGTATCATCTCGGTGCCAGTGAGATTGATAAGGCAGACGCGGCGGCGACGCGCGGTATTGCGTGCTCGATTGTCCACGGCGTAGTGAGCATGATCGTGTGCATCACCGTCATGCCGCGTTTCCTGCGGCTGTTCACGGATTCCGAGCAGGTAGCGGAGATGGGTACGCAGTACGCGTCCATCGCGTTTGCGTTCTCGGTGATTATCATGGTTGGCCTCGCGTTCGAGAAGATTTATCAGGCGATGGGGCGTATGCAGGTGACCATGACGGCGCTGCTGTTCGGCTGCATAACAAATATCGTGCTGGACCCGCTGCTCATCTTCGGTATCGGGCCGTTCCCGCAGCTTGGCATGCGCGGCGCAGCGCTCGCCACCGGCATCGGCCAGCTGGTAACGCTGGCATTCTATCTGGTGATATATCGGCTGCAGCCGGTGTCCGTGCATATCACACGCAAGGGGCTGCACGGCGCTCGAGGCATCACGGCACGGCTGTATGCGGTCGGCATTCCGGCGGCACTCAATCTGGCGCTGCCGTCATTGCTCATCTCGTGTCTGAATGCGCTGCTGGCTGAGCTCAGTCAGGCGTATGTGGTCGTGCTCGGCATCTATTACAAATTGCAGACTTTCCTGTATTTGCCTGCGAGCGGCATTATTCAGGGTATGCGTCCGGTGATCGGTTACAATTACGGTGCGGGTGAGCGGGAACGCGTCAGCCGTATTTTTCAGGTAGCGCTTGCGCTGTGCGCGTGCATTATGATGATCGGCACGGTGCTGTGTCTGGCGTTTGCGTCTCCGCTGATGGCACTTTTCACCGAAAATATCCGGACGGTGGTCATCGGTGCACATGCGCTGCGCATTATCTGTGTGGGATTTCTTGTTTCGGCGGTTTCGGTTACGGCATCCGGCGCACTGGAAGGACTCGGAAAGGGTACGGCGTCGCTCGTGATTTCACTGTGCCGGTATACCGTGGTCATTCTGCCGATCGCGGTCGTGCTGTGTAAGATTATGGGTGCGAATGGCGTCTGGCATGCGTTCTGGGTGACGGAGTTTATCTCGGCAGGAGTGGCATTGGTCGCTTGGAAGCGAGTGTAACTGCGCTGACGCCTGCCGCGCCCGCGGCGGTGGGCAAGAGGGTAGACACCTACGGTTTCTACCCTCTTAACTCCCGTTTCCTTTTGTTTCCGAGTCTGGCGCAGACCAGAGATCGGCGACCGCTTCGAAAACAAGGAATGGCAGAGGATTTTTTCTACCGTAGGAGAGCACAGTGTGCTCCCATTTCTTTACCTATTCGCAGTGTCAGATCCCATTCTGCTACACAGGTCGGCGATTCTACGCTGGGTGCGGCATGACAGTGCCGCACAATTTGTTAGCGCGTTATGATAGATAGGGCCTGCGAAGATAAATTGCACCAAACGCCTAATTCGTAGGTGTTGTGCGTTACAACGTGCCAAAGCGTTGCGCGGCACTGCTATCCCCCAGGGGACTCGCTCTTGCCCTGTGGGCAATTCACCTTGTGTTGCGCCTGCGGAGACTTTCCGGTCTGTATAGCAGTAATGTATCTGACCCTGCGAACAGGTTTCGAAAGACACGGTAGTAAAAATCCTCTGCCGTTCCCGATTTCGAAGCGGTCACATGGAGGCAATCTGCGCCGGGCTATCAAACAAGGGAAAGGTAGGAGTCCAAAGAGGAAGGGAAAACGTAGGTTTCCCTTCCTTTTTGCCCCGCGGCGGGCGCCGCAACGTCCCGCCGTCCGCAGACGGCGAATCCTCCGCTGAGGTTCAGCGAAAAACTTTCCGCCCGTTAGGGGCGAAGACGCTTGCGCAGTTCGTGTGTCCCGGTCAATCGGTGCAGGGAAACGGCAGCTTTCCTATTGACACAGTAGGCATTCCCCGCTATACTTATAATTAAGCGAAAAAATGCACGAAAGGGAGAAAAAACTTGCTCAATCAATTTTCGAGAACCGAGCTGCTGCTTGGCAAGCAGGGTATGGAGCGCCTGTACAACGCGCGTGTTGCGGTGTTTGGCATCGGCGGCGTGGGTGGCTACACGGTAGAAGCGCTGGCGCGTTCGGGTGTCGGTACACTTGACCTCATCGACGATGATAAGGTGTGCCTGACCAACATCAATCGCCAGATCATCGCTACCCGCAAGACGGTCGGTCAATACAAGGTAGAGGCCGCCGCCGAGCGTATTCACGATATCAATCCGGACTGCATGGTCAACATTTACAAAACCTTTTACACGCCTGAGACCGCTTCTCAGTTCGATTTCACCCAATATGACTATGTTGTAGACGCTATCGACACCGTAACCGGCAAGCTCGAGTTGATCGAGCAGGCAACCAAGGCCGGTACGCGCATCATCAGCTGCATGGGTGCAGGCAACAAGATTCACGCCGACAAGCTGGAAGTGACGGATATTTATAAGACCTCCGGCTGTCCGCTCGCGCGTGTTATGCGCTATGAGCTGCGCAAGCGCCGCATCCGCAAGCTCAAGGTCGTGTACTCCAAAGAGCCTGCCATGACGCCAATCGACGATATGGCGATCAGCTGCCGCCAGAACTGCATCTGTCCGCCGGGCACCGCGCGCAAGTGCACCCAGCGCAGGCAGGTTCCGGGCAGCACTGCGTTTGTGCCTGCTGTTGCGGGTCTTATCATTGCAGGCGAAGTTGTTAAGGACCTGACCGGCGTGGAGAATAAAGGATAACACAGGCAAAAACCGTCATCTCAAATGCAGAGATGACGGTTTTTTTACTCTTTGACAGTATTTGCAGCCAGTGCTGCGTCAAATTCCGGCCAGCAGCGCTTGAGGATAGCCGGTTTGCCCTCGGCGTTGATAAAGCAGTGGCGGCTGTCGCCGGTACAGCGTAGTGTGCCGGTTGCCTTGTCGTAGACATCATAGTGCAGCGTCATGCGCACGCCGTTGTACTGCGTGATAGATGCTTCGATTCGCACAGTTTCGCCGAATTTCGACATGGTTTTGTACTGGCAGGAGACTTCCAGCACCGGGCCGCTGTAACCGGCCGCCTCGATGCGGTCGTAGCCGAAGCCGAGCTGCTCGAGCAGATCCACGCGCGCCTCCTCGAACCAGCGGATGTAGTTCGAGTGGTGGACGATGCCCATGCCGTCGGTTTCGTAGTATTGGACTTTGTGCTCACAGGGGTTCATAAAAACACCTCGTTATTGGAAGAAAGTGAGTTGCGAAGTTTTTTGATTGCAAGTTTGTTCTTTGACGTTAAAGAATATTTGGATAGATCATGAAAAGATAATTCATAGGAGCTGTTATAAAAACCGCGCCCTGTATAAATTTCTGTTGGACTATTGAACAAAATACCGAAATAAGACTCTGGCATATCCTTTTTTGTCTTTGCATGATTTAGAAATTCTACCATTTCAGCATGCGTAAACAAAAGAAAAAGATTTTTCCAATGGACAGATGCCGAGGATGAACCTCGCTTGCCTTGAGTTAAGTACGGTGTTTTAGGAAAGTGGGGATATTGCGCTGTAAGAACAAAAAAATCTGCTCGTGGCGAAGGAGAAAATTTCGGATACCATAAAGCAAAGCTGCAATTGTTGGATTTTTGGATTTCTTCCTCGCTAAGCGAGTATACGCGAGATGACTTTACTTGAATAGTTGCGGTGAAATTGTGGCATGTCGCATCCTCGTGACGATAAAGCATAAGATCAATGCCTTTTTCTTGACGAGAAGTAGGGACGAATACAGATACATTGAATTGTTTGGGTGTATAGAGCAGTTTCGAAAGTGTATCTGCGACGCAATATTCGGAATATTCGATAGAAAATAAAGGCTCCATTATAGGTGCTCCTGTTATAAATAATCAAGATTATTGTAGGAAACGTCACAAAGATGCGAATAAAATGAGTCGTTCGCATATACAAAGATCAAGCATTCGCGACTATTGACAGGATCAAACTCGGTTCGATATACGCCGAAAGAAAGTCCATTTCGCTGGCAAATATGAGCAAGAGGACAATCGAACTGTGCGAGATCGGCAGTCTCTAATATAATTAGGGAAATACAGGAGTATTTCGTAGAATTTGCCGCCAATATGGGGATAAACTGATATACCCCAAAACGTCTTGCATGATGCGCTTATAGTATTTTTTAATCGTTTTTCATATTGTATTTATTGATGGGAAAGCGCCCTCTCCGAGGGCGCTTTCTGCTGAAACGTTTACTTAAAGTATTTCACGCCGTTTGCAAACAGCGGCTGATACTTTTCGCCGTAGATATTCTTGCCGACGAACGGGCTGTAACGCTCGGTGTGACCCATCTTGCCGAGCACACGGCCGTCCGGAGAGGTGATACCCTCGATCGCACACATGGAGCCGTTCGGGTTCCACGCGATATCCATGGACGGATCACCGTTCAGATCGGTGTACTGGAACGCTACCTGACCGTTCTTAATCAGGTCGTCAATGACGTGCTGCGGCGCTACGAAGCGACCTTCACCGTGCGAGAACGCGATGGAATGCAGGTCACCGACGTTGCAGGAGGACAGCCACGGGCTCTTCACAGAGGCTACGCGGGTGGTGGCGTAGCGGCTCTGGTGGCGGCCGATGAGGTTGAAGGTCAGCGTCGGGTCGTCGCCGGTCATCTCGTCACGGATTTCGCCGTAGGGAACCAGACCCAGCTTAATGAGCGCCTGGAAGCCGTTGCAGATGCCGAGCATCAGGCCGTCGCGCTTGTTCAGCAGCTCATGGATGCTATCCTTGATGCCTGCGTCACGCAGGAAGGACGCAATGAACTTACCGGAACCGTCCGGCTCGTCGCCGCCGGAGAAGCCGCCCGGCAGGATAACCATCTGCGCCTTGCGGATAGAGTTCTCGAGCTGCTCTGCGCTCTCACGGAGGGCATCCGCGGAGAAGTTGCGGACTACGACGATCTCAGCCGCGCCGCCTGCATTCTCAACCGCACGGGCGGTGTCGTACTCGCAGTTGGTGCCCGGGAATACCGGAATAACGGCCAGCGGCTTTGCGCTCTTGACCGCCGGAACGGCAGCATTGTGCTCGGTGAAGGAAACCTTGGTCAGATGCTCGTCGGAAGCAGCTGCCTTGGTCGGAAATACGCTCTCGAGCTTGCCTTCAAAGGCAGCCGTCAGCTCGTCAAGCGTTACGGACTCACCGGCAACCGTGATCTTCTCGTCGTCGGTGGTGTGGCCGACCAGCCAGTAAGCCGGGAGTTCGGATGCGGCTTCGATCAGAATGCCGCCGAAGTTCTTGAGGTACAGCGCGTCAGACGGGAAGGAATCGTCCATCTTAAAGCCGATCTTGTTGCCGAGCGCCATCTTGCAAACACCCTCGGCAATACCACCGGTGGACAGCGCCCATGCGGATACCGCCTTGCCGGACGCAATCAGGTTTGCAACCTCGTTCCACATGAACTTGAGCGTGGTGTAATCCGGCGTGCCGTCCTGATTGTACGGTGCATCGAAGAAGTAAACCGGATGACCTGCCGCCTTGAACTCAGGAGAGATCAGGCGGGAAGCGTCCTGCGGTGCGATTGCGAAGGAAACCAGCGTGGGCGGTACGTCCATATCGTCAAACGAGCCGGACATGGAGTCCTTGCCGCCGATGGCTGCCAGACACAGGTTCTCCTGTGCGGTGTACGCGCCCAGCAGCGCGGAGAGCGGCTTGCCGAAGCGCTTCGGGTCCTTGCCGAGACGCTCGAAATACTCCTGGAAGGTGAGGTAAGCGGTCTCAAAGTCACAGCCCGCTGCGACCAGTTTTGCCACGGATTCGATTACCGCGGAAGAAGCGCCGAGATACGGGTTCTGCTCGGTGAAATACGGGTCAAAGCCGAACGCCATAACGGACGCGGTCTCGCACTGGCCGTTCAGCGCGGGCATGGTAGCTGCCATAACCTGCGTCGGGGTCAGCTGATACTTGCCGCCGAACGGCATGAATACCGAGCTTGCGCCGATGGAGCCGTCGAAACGCTCAACCAGACCGCGCTCGAGGCAGATGCCGAGGGTAGAGGCGTGGTTCAGCAGCTTTTCCTTCTCGGAATTGCCTGCCGGAGCGCAGGAGATGGACGGAGTCGGCAGTGCGCCAACCTCTGCGTCAACGTGCTTGGAGCAGCCGTTGGTGTTGAGAAAATCGCGGGAAACATCGACAATCTTGACGCCGTTCCAGGTCATGCACAGGCGGTTCTTGTCGGTAACGGTTGCGACAACAACAGCCTCGATATTCTCCTTGGCAGCTGCGGCAATAAAGGCGTCTACGTCCTTTGCACGGACAACGACAGCCATGCGCTCCTGCGACTCGGAGATGGCCAGTTCGGTGCCGTCCAGACCGTCGTACTTCTTCGGTACGGCATTCAGGTCGATGTCAAGGCCGTCGGCCAGCTCGCCGATGGCAACGGATACACCGCCCGCACCAAAGTCGTTGCAGCGGCGGATCATGCGGGTGACATTGCCGTCGCGGAACAGGCGCTGAATCTTGCGCTCCTCGGGCGGATTGCCCTTCTGGACCTCTGCACCGCAGGTCTCGAGGGATTCCTCGGTGTGCTTCTTGGAGGAGCCGGTTGCACCGCCGCAGCCGTCGCGGCCGGTCTTGCCGCCGAGCAGGATGACGATGTCGCCCGGCTCGGGTACCTCGCGGATGACGTTCTCCAGCGGAGCTGCACCGACAACAGCGCCAATCTCCATGCGCTTTGCGACATAGCCCGGGTGATAAATCTCGTGTACGAGACCGGTAGCAAGACCGATCTGGTTGCCATAGGAGGAGTAGCCCGCAGCAGCTGTCTGGCACAGCTTGCGCTGCGACAGCTTGTGTTCGAGGGTCTCAGACAGCGGTACGGTCGGGTCACCCGCACCGGTCACGCGCATCGCCTGATAAACGTAGGAGCGACCGGACAGCGGGTCGCGGATCGCGCCGCCGAGGCAGGTAGCCGCGCCGCCGAACGGCTCGATCTCGGTCGGGGGGTTATGGGTCTCGTTCTTGAACATGAGCAGCCAGTCCTCGTAGTGGCCGTTCACAAGTGCCTTCACCTTAATGGAGCAGGCGTTGATCTCCTCGGACTCGTCGATATTCTTCAGGTAGCCGCGCTTTTTGAGCACCTTAGCCGCAATCGTACCCATGTCCATCAGCGTTACCGGACGCTTGGCGGCCTTTTCCTCGCCGTAGACCTCCACGCGGGCAGCCATGTAGCGGTCAAATGCATCCTGCACCATCTGGTCCTCGAACTTTACATCGTCGATCTGGGTGAGGAAGGTGGTGTGGCGGCAGTGGTCAGACCAGTAGGTATCGACCATGCGGACCTCGGTGATGGTCGGGTCGCGCTTCTCGGTGTCGCGGAAGTAGGTCTGCAGGAACTTGAGGTCGTCAAGGTCCATCGCAAGACCCATGTGGTGCAGCAGGTCAGAGAGCGCACTCTCGTCCATGTGGGTGAAGCCGACAACAGACGCAACGCTGGTCGGGATAGCGTATTCTACCTTGAGGGTAGCAGGCTTGTCCATCGAAGCCTCGCGGGTGTCCACGGGGTTGATCAGGTAGCCGCGAATCTTGTCCATGTCCTCAGCGGTGAGTTCGCCTTCCAGAACGTAGATTTTAGCAGCGGCAACGGTCGGGCGTTCGCCACCGGTGAGCAGCTGGATGCACTGTGCGCAGGAATCGGCGCGCTGATCGAACTGACCGGGCAGCGGCTCTACCGCAAGGATGGTGTGAGCGCCTTCCGGACGGGGAAAGTCCTCGTCGTAGCACACATCAGCCATAGGCTCGGAGAATACGATGCCCTTTGCCTTCTCGTAGGTCTCAGGTGCAAGTCCCTCTGCGTCGTAGCGGCAGAGATAGCGCACATGAGTCAGGTTTTTGATTTCCAACAGGTCGTGCAGGCTGGAGAACAGGCTGCGTGCTTCGACATCGAAGCCGGGTTTTTTCTCGGAATAACAACGATTGACGCTCATGATCGTGTTCGCTCCTTTATTGCATGATACTTCTATTCTACCTTTTTCACGCAGATAAATCAATCGGTGAGGGCGACAAAATATTGTTGATTTCGATGGAGAAGTTTTCTATACCGTTAGAACAAATTAGTAATCAGGAATTAGCAAACGGTAATTGACGGTGTGGTGCAGCCTTCTTCTGGGTATAGCTCATTAAAAATGGAAACCGCAGGATGTGACAAGATGCAGCGGTGTGAAGAAGATGAAAATGTTATGTTATCTCCACTCCACACTCTTTTCTTTCAATTTCCAAAGAGGTGTGATATAATGTAAGTCAAGAGGAGGGCGACCGTGTATGCCGCCCTCGTATTCAAAAAGACGGCGCCGTGCAAACCGGTTGAGCATACAGGCGCGTCTGGTATCAAATTATGCCGCGGAATACTCTGCGGTTACAGGAGGAACTATCATGGAAATCAAGCTCTCACCGTCTATTCTGTCCGCAGATTTTGCAAATCTTGCACGCGATATTAAAATTGCCACCGATGCCGGTGCGGAATATGTTCACGTTGACGTTATGGACGGTCACTTCGTGCCGAATATCACCATCGGCGCTCCGGTGGTTAAGGCGCTGCGCAAGGCAACCGACAAGGTGCTCGATGTACATCTGATGATCTCGGACCCGGACCAGTATCTGGATGACTTCATCAAGGCCGGCTCGGATATCATCACCGTACACTACGAGTCCAACGGTGATACGCTCGAGCAGCTGAAGAAAATCCGCGCAGCCGGTGTCAAGGCAGCCTGCGTTATCAAGCCGAAAACCCCCGCTGAGGTGCTGTTCCCGCTGCTGCCGTATTGCGATATGGTGCTGATCATGACCGTTGAGCCGGGCTTTGGCGGTCAGGGCTTTATCCCGGAGTGCATGGACAAAATCAAGGCTGTCCGCGCGGAAATCCAGAAGAATGGCTACAAGTGCGAGCTGGAGATTGACGGCGGTGCAAAGCTGAACAATACCGCCGACATCGTAGCCGCCGGTGCAGACGTTATCGTAGCAGGTTCTGCCGTGTTCGGCGGTGACATTGCAGCTAATGTCAAGGGCTTCCACGAGGTATTCAAGGAAGGCGCAGCCAAGGCAGCCTGGAGCAAGTAATCATATAAGTGTGAACAACCCCCAATCGTTAGTCTGTCTGACCGTTGGGGGTTTTCTAATAGAGATGAGGGATAAAATGAACGAACTGACAAAGCGAATCGTTTCGTGTGTGCTGCTGTTGATAATCGGACTCGGGTGCTTTTTCGGCATTTCGGGATGGCAGTCTTCACCGGAGACGCACCGGACGAGCATTGAATATTTAAACGAAAAGCAGGCGACTGTGATGAAGCTGACTGCGGCTTCCACGGCAGCATCTGCAGCTGTTTCGGCTCTGCCGGGAGACACGGGCAGCGCCATCGCGGAAAAGCTGGCTGATCTCACGTCGGACTTTCTGATTGTACTGTGCGCCATTATGCTGGAGAAATACCTGCTCACCATTATCGGATACGCGGTTTTTCGGTTTATTTTACCGGCGGTGTGCGTGCTGCTCATCGTCCGGCAGTTCCGCAGCAGCGCGATTCTGGCGAAGCTCGCATTCAAGCTGACGCTGTTCGGCATGGCGGTTTGGCTTGCCGTTCCGGGCGGCATCACAGTATCGCGCATGATCGAGGCCACCTATGAAACCTCTCTGTCGCAGACCATTGAGGACGCGCAAAGTGCAGCGGATGATATCGGCACGAGTGCAAACTCGGACGCAGACGATGAAAACAGCGGTTTCTGGTCGGGTATTACGTCCTCGGTGCAGAATGCGGTCTCCAGCGTGACGGAAAAGTTTGAAAAACTGCTCAGCAATGTTATAGAGGCACTCGCCGTGCTGATCGTTACCTCGTGTGTGCTGCCGGTGCTCGTACTGCTGTTCCTGCTGTGGATTGTGAAAATGCTCACCGGGATTGACTTCAATCTGCCGAAGCGGAAATCAACGGTGTAATTAAGAGTGGAGATCGGAGAGTAAAGATGACGTAGCGATTTACCCTTCTTCACATGATTCTATCTTGTTATTAAAGGTATACCATAGGGGACGCTGGCTTTGCGCATCGCCGCTAACCCATCTGCATAGACCTAAAGGAATGAATTTCAAATATTGTCAGACCTGCAAGGTCAATCCGTCTCAAAACGGCAGCTGTAAGACCTTGTTAAAATAATAAAACCGCCTGAAAAGGCGGTTTTGGTTTTATTGTGTATTGGCTATAGTAAATTGATGTTGCGGGTGTTATTTTACGCTGCGTTTCATCTGGTACATGCATACGCCTGCATTTACAACAGCCGCCAACAGGAACAGTACGACTGCGCAGAACCGAATAGCGAACGATGTATCCAGAAGGGCGCTGAAATCCTGTGCATATACGCGGACATTGTACTCGAAAATCTGCCCGAGCAGCGCCAGTGAGCACAAACCCATACTGACCGCTGCAAACGGTAGTGCATTTTTCTGTTTGGCCAGTGCAATGAGCGGCAGTACAAGTGAAAGTATACCGCAGGTCAGGCTCCCCACAGAGCACATCACCGAGATTGAAATTGTAGTGGACATTTTTTGTCTCCTCCTTCCTTTGCGAACAGTATAACATATTATGGGTGGAATAGAAAGGACAATATTACGCAGCAAATAAACCCTCACGTTAATTTCTAACGCTTAATTACTAATTCAGCATTGACAGAACCGCCCACAGAGGATATACTGTATGTAGAAATTAACACACTATTAAAAAGTGTTTTGAAAAGAGGTGTACCATGGCAGACACAGGAAAACTCAAGCGGGAGAACACAGCTCTGCTTCGGCAGGCGATGCAGCACGGCTCTGCCGGCAAGAACGATCTTGCGCGGCTGACACATCTCAGCTTTCCGACCGTCAGCCGCATTGTGGATGAGATGGTCGAGCGCGGAGAAGCGCAAGAAATCGGCACGGCAGCCTCCACTGGCGGACGCTGCGCCATGCAGTACCGGCTGAACCCGCAGTACCGGCTGTTCCTGTGTCTGCGACTGGAGCAGGACACGCTGCACTGGTTTGTGTGCGACCTCGACGGTACACCGCTCGAACAGGAACAGCAGACCTGCTCCGGCGATGTGCGCGAATTTCTCGACACGCTTCTGATGCGTGTTAGGGCGCGTTACCCGCGGCTTGCAGCGGTGATGCTCGGCTTTGCCGGAACAATGCATAACGGCATCGTCACCGAGAGTTTCGGCTATCCTGAGCTGCGGGGCGTAAGCCTTAGTGCGTATCTTCACGATAAAACCGGTCTGCCGTGCATGGCGGCTCGTGATATGCAGGTCGTGGCTGCAGGCTACGCGGCGCAGTACACGCCCGCACCGAAAGCCGCTGTGTGCATTTACATCGGCAAGCTGGGTGCAGGCGCAGGTATCGTGCTGAACGGAAAGGTCTGGGGTGGTGCCGCAGGCTTTGCCGGCGAACTGCATTATCTTCCAATCGAACATAATCTCGAATACGCGCAGAATCACTTTGCAGGCGCGGATATAAGCGACTATTTCACCAAGGTCATCTGCGGCTGTGCGGCGCTCATCAATCCGGACAGGGTGGTGCTGTATGCCGATTCCCGTCTGACCGATAAGGCAGCGCGGATACGCGAAAGCTGTGCGCAGGCGCTGCCGGAGCAGGCTATGCCGACCATAGAGCTGTCTCAGTCCTTCGAGCAGGACTATACCCGAGGGTTATTTACCTTGGCGAAAAAGATGGAGGAAACCACATGAAATACTTTGTTTTTGACATTGATGGCACGCTGATCGACTCCTCAAAGGTAGATCAGTGGGCCATGCACACTGCACTTGCCGAGTTCGGCTATGAGTTCACCTACGAGCAGCTGATCTTCTCCTTCGGTATGCCCGGCAGACGAGCATTGGCGAAATTAGGCATTCCGGCCGAGCGGGTTGAGCCAATCATGGCTCGCTGGGAAGCGCTGGCGTATGACCGTCTGGACGAAATCCCGATGTACGACGGCATTCCTGAAACGATAGAGGAGCTCAGAAAATCCGGCTGTTCGTGTGGCATTGTCACCTCGCGGACACGTTTGCAGCTCAAGCAGGGGATTGAACCCATTGGCTTCACGCCGTGGTTTGATGAGATCATCTGCGCGGATGATGTCGAGCATCCCAAGCCTGCGCCGGACGCTCTGCTCGAGTGTCTGCGTCGGTTCGGCTGTAAACCCGAGGACGCCGTCTATATCGGTGACAGCGAATATGATATGCAGTGCGCGAAAAGTGCAGGCGTCAAGAGCGTCCTCGCCCTGTGGGGGTGCTCCGAGGCGGAGAAGTTAATGTCGGATATGAGGTTTGAACATCCAGCAGAGATTCTGTCGCTCAGATAAATATAATTGTATATGCTTAGGGGCGGACCAATGTGTCCGCCCTCTCTTTCTGGTCTGTTCCTTGTTATGGGTATAGGCAAAAAGGAAACCCTCTCTCATTACGAGAGAGGGTTTCCTTTTGCACAGATTTACTCGGATTTATGCAGCAGATCCATAAATTCTTCGCCGGTGATGGTTTCTTTTTCCAGAAGAAAGTGTGCCAGACGGTGCAGAGCATCCATATTATTCTGCAGGATGCCGATGGCCTTCTCATGCGCGGTCTTGACGGTGGCAATCACTTCCTCATCAATCTTCGCAGCGGTCTCCGCCGAGCAAGCGAGCGCAGTATCGCCCGACAAATACTGATTCGTCACGGTCTCGAGCGCAACCATATCGAACTTGCGGCTCATGCCGTAGCGCGTGATCATCGAGCGCGTCAGCTTGGTGGCCTGCTCGATGTCGTTGGATGCACCGGTGGTAATCGAGCCGAAAATCAGCTCCTCGGCTGCACGGCCGCCGGTGAGCGTTGCCACCTTGTTCAGCAGCTCGTCCTTGCTCATCAGATTGTGCTCGCCCTCATCCACCTGCATGGTGTAGCCGAGTGCACCCGAGGTGCGCGGCACAATGGTAATCTTGGTGACAGGCGCGGAGTCGGTCTGCTTGGCAGCCACCAGTGCGTGACCGATTTCGTGATACGCAACAATCTCCTTCTCCTTGGCACTGAGTACGGCGTTCTTGCGCTGCGCACCGGCAATGACGGTCTCGACGCTCTCATCCAGATCGGCCTGAATGACGCTGTTTCGTCCCAGACGGACGGCACGCAGAGCCGCCTCGTTGATAATGTTGGCAAGGTCAGCACCGGAAGCGCCGGAGGTTGCTCGGGCAATCGAGTTGAAGTCGATATTGCCGGACATGTGAACATCCTTAGCGTGCACCTTCAAAATTGCGATACGACCCTGCAGATCGGGCAGCTGCACCGGAATGCGGCGGTCAAAACGGCCCGGACGCAACAGAGCCGGGTCAAGCGACTCCGGACGGTTGGTCGCTGCCAGAATAACAACACCCTTGGTGCCGTCAAAGCCGTCCATCTCGGTCAGCAATTGGTTGAGCGTCTGCTCGCGCTCATCGTTGCCGCCCATACCTGCGCCGTCGCGCTTTTTACCGATGGTATCAATCTCGTCGATGAACACGATGCACGGTGCTTTTTCGCTGGCCTGTTTGAACAGATCGCGCACCTTGGCCGCGCCCATACCGACGAACATTTCGACGAACTCCGAGCCGGAAATCGAGAAGAACGGCACATGTGCCTCACCGGCAACGGCTTTCGCCAGCAAGGTCTTGCCGGTGCCCGGAGGGCCGACCAGCAGCGCGCCCTTCGGCAGCTTTGCACCGATGGAAGCGTACTTGTTCGGGTTGTGCAGGAAGTCCACGATCTCAGTGAGGGCCTCCTTGGCTTCATCCTGACCGGCGACATCAGCAAAGGTCTTGCCGGTCTCGGTCTCGGCGTAAATCTTGGCGTTGGATTTGCCGAAGCTCATCATGTTGCCGCCCATGTTCTTCATCATCTTTTTCTGCAGCCATTGACCGACCGCGATAATGAGCACAATTGGCACAACGTAGCTGATGAGCATGCTCAGCAGGGGAGAGGTCTGGGTCGGGATCTCAGCGGCAAACTTAACATTGGCCCCCAGCAGACGGCCGACCAGCTCGTCATCCGGGAAGATGCCAGTCTTGTAGAGTGCGTCCTTGCCCTTGTCGTTCTTGGCCTCGAAGGTGATCTCCTGGTTCTGCTTGTCGTAGGCGATGGTCTGTACTTTGCCGTCATCTACCATAGAGATGAACTCGTCGTAGCCGACCTCGGTCACCTGCCGCTGCAGCAAGCTCGGAAACAGCAGCCAGTTGAGCATCATAAGCACGAGCAGCATGACCGCATAATAGAAAATCAGCGGTTTTTTGGGGTTTTTCGCCCCTTTGGGGTTGTTATTCATGTGAGTTTCGTCCTTTCGAGTAAATCGTTGAGGTTTTGCTGCATCTTGCGCATCACACCACACAGGGTCTGCATTTCCTGCTCGGAGATACCCTGCTGCAGTGTCAGCGCAAAGGTTTCACAGCGGTGATGGAGCGCTTTGGCGGCAGCGTATCCTTCATCAGACAGGTGCAGGTGCACCAGACGGCGGTCGTTCTCGTCGCGCACGCAGTAGAGCAGACCGCGCCTCTGCAGTCCGTCTACGCTGCGCGTCACCAGCGGCTTGGAAACGTTCCACGCCTGTGCAATGACAGTTGCGGTATCCTGTTCGGGCGCGTTGCGGTACAGAAACAGCAGCACGAACATCTCATTTGGCGTAAAGCCGCAGTTTTCGGTCAGCTCACGAAAGCAGCTGCGGTACAGCTGACCCGCGTGGAACGCATCGGCGGCAAAATCGTGGGGAGAGCCGGACATGCGGTGTCCTCCTTTCGGCAAACGGTTTACTTGTAAACTATAATAGACCGAAAGCGAGCGAACGTCAATCGCTCAAATGTGAACATTCTGAAAATTCAGACATTCGCAATTCTCCATCCAAAACCTAAAAAGACGCCGAGAACCCTCTCAGCGTCTTTCTGCAGTTTACTTCATGGTACCGCGGGTGCCCCAGTTGGAGAACTCGGTGTACGTCAGGTAAATGCTGTCATCGTGCAGACCGGTGTGCAGCTCGACAGCATCAAACAGTGCCTCGGTCAGCGCCTTCTTGTTCTCGAACTCGGTCGAACCGTAGCAGCGAACATCAACGTACGCCAGCTTGCGCTTCTCGCCTGCAAAGTACATGGTGTGGTTGTCGGAAATGTCAACCATCAGAGCAGCCTCGGTCTTGCCCGGAATCAGGGAAATCTTCTGGCCGATGGTCTTCTTCAGCTCGTCCTTCTGCTCGTCGGACAGAGCCTTGGAAGTGGTAACAGCAATATACGGCATGGGTATATCCTTCTTTCTTTGGGATTGGGCAGTACGGATTGCCCGTGGTTTATTTTATTGTAGCACATCGACCGCTGTTTGCAATATCGTAATCCTGCATAATTTGCAGTTGGGAAAGGCATTTTAAAATCAGCAGTTTTTGACAGTGTATTTTTAAATGAACTGTGAACTTTATCAAAAACAGGTGCACAATAAGTGGATTTGTGGTATAGTATTAACAGTGAAGAAGTACAGTCCATGATCGGGTGTTGCATATGAATATCAAGTGTACGCAAAATATTTACAAAAGTGCCAATGGTGTTTCCAATGTCACCTATTATATTCTTGTTCCCGAGGGAGTAGAGGTGCGCGGTATCGTACAGCTGTCTCACGGCATGTGCGAGTATTTTTCGCGCTATACCGCATTTGCGAAGTATCTCTGCGGACTGGGCTTCATTGTCTGCGGAAACGATCATATCGGACACGGAGCATCGGTCTCACGCACGGCGGATCTCGGTTTTTTTGCTGCCCGCGACGGTTGGAAGTATCTTGTTGAGGATGTCAAGCACCTGACCGACCTGATGCAGCGCCGCTATCCCGACCTGCCGTATTTTCTGCTCGGGCACTCGATGGGTTCGCTGATCGCACGGCTGTACCTGCTCGATTACGGAGAGAAGCTGTCCGGCTGCATTCTTATCGGAACAGTCGGCCCGATCGCTGCCTCCGGCAGCATCGTACATCTTGCGGATTCGGTAGCGCGCTCGCGCGGCATCACCTATCGCAGCGGACTGCTGTCCAATCTGGTGTTCAAGGGCTTCAACAGGAAAATCAAGCAGCCGAAAACCGTGTTTGACTGGCTCAGCCGCGATGAGGCGGTCGTGTCGCTCTATCAGTCGGATGAAAAGTGCAATTTCGTGTTTACCGCGACCGGATTCCGCGACCTGTTTACGCTCATCACCAAGGCGAACAATCCGGTGACCTTCCGAAAAACACCGAAGGACCTGCCGCTGCTGTTCATCTCGGGTGATAAGGACCCGGTTGGGCGGTACGGTGAGGGTGTGCGCCGTACGGTCAATCTGTATCGCGGCAGCGGCGTGAAAAATATCGAGGTCATCTTTTATAAGGATGCGCGCCACGAGGTGCTCAACGAGCTTGACAGACTTGAAACCTTCGGAGATATTTCCCGTTGGCTGGAGACACACCTTGCCGCAAGAGCTGCAAGGCAGGCTGTCGAGCAGAAGCCGGAAACGGCAGCGGAATAAAAATAAAACCTCTCTCAAAACGCTTGAGAGAGGTTTTTTGTGCTTTTTAGGCGCGGGAAACCGCCTTGCTATGCTGTCTGCCCTTGAAATACCGTGCATTGAGCACTGCCGAGACAACGAGCAGCACGCCTGCGATCAGCAGGGTAGCAAAACCCCAGCGGATACCCGCGCGGTTGGCAGCGATGCCGATCGCAGCCGGAGCCATAGCTGCGCCGAAGCCGTTAAGCGTAACATAAATGCCCATGGATGCCGGATAGCGCGAGAACAAATCTCCGGCATTGGCCACCGTTGTGCCGTACATGCCGGACATGCACAGACCCAGACCGATCGTCGCAACGGCGAGAATCGGCAGCGTGGTTCCGGTGACAAGCAGCACGAGGAACGCCGCCACGCCGAAGCACATGACCGTGATCATCTGCCACGGACGGAACTTCGCAGCGATCACGCTGCACGAGAAGCGGCCGATCAACAGCGAAACCCACAGCAGGGAAGTGATGATCTGCGCAGCGTCTGCGGCGAGCACGCCGGAATCAATGTAAAAGCTGGTCAGCCAGCCCATCATGGAAGCCTCAACAGCCTCGTAGAAAAAGCAGAGCGCTGTGCACAGCCAGAACAGCTTTTCGCGGAAAAAGCCGTAATCGGTTGCGGAGTTCTGCTCGGTTTTCGTGGATTTATCGTCATCCATCTTCATAAACAGACCGAAGATAAACGAAGCCGTCAGCAGCACAATGGAAATCTCGAGCGCAAGACGCCAGCCGTTGTCACCGCCCAGCTTATGGCAGGCGAGTACGGCCAGCGGCGCCACACACGCACCAAATGCATACGCCGCGTGCATCATGTTGAGCGGGGTCGCGCTGCCGTTCGCGTATTCGCTCATTACGCGGTTGTTGTAATCCGTGATAGCGCCCTTGGAAATGCCGGTCAGGAACATGGCCGCCAGCAGCCAGACCGGCGAGCCGTTGGTCAGCAGCATGACAAAGCCGACCGCGAATACATAATACAGGATGAGGTACGCGCGTTTGAGCCCCCATTTGATGGCAGCCAGACCGGACAGCAGGCCGATGCCGAGATAGCCGATCGACTGCGCGGACAGCAGCGTACCGCCGATCTGGTAATCCAGCGCGTAGGCCGCGCGTAAATCCGGCAGCACGGAGCCGAGCATGATGGAGCTCAGTCCCTGTGCGAAATAAACAAGAAACAGTTCCGCGACAACATAGCGTTTGCTGCGGCTCAGGGAAGATAAAAATGCTTTCATTGATGTGTCCCTTCAATTTGTGTGGAATATGCGGTTTTCTTTTTCTTTTTTTGACCGCGATTACGATTATTAGTATAATCTCCTGCGGTGCGATGTGCTACTAAATTCTTGCGATTTGTGTTTGTGAAAAGATAGCGTATCTCTGCGAAAAACTGCTGAAACAGGCTAGAGTAGTGAAATTCTGTGCAGGGGTGCTGCACAGCTTTTATACAATCTTGCGATGATGGCGCAAAGAAACAGCGAACCGTTGCGGTTCGCTGTCTGCAAATTTGCTTGTTAGATGCGGCAGGCTTCAAGAAGCTCGTTCTTGCAGCTCCACAGCTTTTTGGAGAGATCCACGAAGTAGGTCTGCGGATTCTCGAAACGCTTGATCTGATCCCACAGAGTATCAACCTCACGGATGCAGTACTTGCGGATGTCCTCAACATCCGGGCTGTTGTAAACGCACTTGCCGTGCTTGAACAGCTGTACGCGCAGCGGACGAACCGTATAATCGGTAACGATACGCTGCTTCCAGGTGTAGACAGGATGGAACAGCACATACGGCAGGGAAGCATCGATCTGCTCGTCGTGTACGGTGAGCACGTCGCCAAGTGCCTTGCCGGTCTTGTTGTCGAACAGGCGGTACACCTGCTTGAAGTGCGGCGTGGTGATCTTCTCGACGTTCTCGGAAACCTTGATCTTCGGGATGATCTCGCCGTTTTCGTCCTCAACGGCAGCCAGCTTGTATACGCCGCCGAATACCGGCTCGGACTTGGAGGTGATGAGCCGCTCGCCGATGCCGAACGAGTCTACGCGGGCACCCTGCACGAGCAGGTCGCGTACCAGATACTCATCGAGCGAATTGGACGCCATGATCTGCATGTCCTCAAAGCCGGCGGCATCGAGCATTTTGCGGGCCTCGATAGAAAGGTAAGCGATATCGCCGGAATCCAGACGGATGCCGCGTGCGCGGATGCCCTTCTCCGCTTCCAGTTCCTTGGCAACGCGGATTGCATTCGGCACACCGGACTTGAGTACATTATAAGTGTCAACCAGGAATACGCAGTTATCCGGATAAATATCCGCATAAGCCTTGAAGGCTTCGTACTCGCTGTCAAACATCTGCACCCAGGAGTGCGCCATCGTGCCGCCGGCCGGAATCTTGTAGTCACGGTCGGACAGAACGCAGGCCGTGCCCTGACAGCCGCCGATGTAGGCAGCGCGTGCGCCGAGGACGGCGCCGTCATAGCCCTGTGCACGGCGGGAGCCGAACTCGAGCACAGTACGGCCTTCTGCCGCACGCGTGATGCGGTTCGCCTTGGTGGCGATCAGGGTCTGGTGGTTGATGGTCAGCAGGATCATGGTTTCGACAAACTGTGCCTGGATCATCGGACCGGCCACCGTTACGAGAGGCTCACCGGGAAATACCGGCGTACCCTCGGGTACGGCCCATACGTCGCATTCAAACTCAAAATCGCGCAGATAATTGAGGAAGGACTCCGAGAAGCACTTGCGGCTGCGAAGATATGCAATATCCTCCTCGGAAAAATGCAGGTTGTTGAAGTATTCAATCAGCTGTTCCACGCCTGCCATGATGGCATATCCGCCGCCGTCCGGTACACGGCGGAAGAACATATCGAAGTATGCGCGGCGGTTGCCGATACCCTTTTCGAAGTATCCGTTCGCCATCGTAAACTCGTAAAAGTCAGTGAGCATGGTTAAATTTCTTTCGGTCATTGCGAAAAACGCCCCTTTGCGCACCATTTTTTGTGCGCTTTTATTCATTCCGTGCAATCTGTCTTGACACAGTGCATTTATAATATAATAGTACGTTTTTACAGAAAGTGCAAGCATTATTTATCAAATCTAAATTCATAGTATGCATAAATATACAATTGAGAAAATAATTATAAATTTTACTTGCCAAATGAGTATGGCGGTAGTATAATAAGACCATCGAAAAAACGCAGAATGCGAGGTCGAAAAACATGGAAAAGAAATATAACAAAGTTGTTCTGGCATATTCCGGCGGTCTGGATACTTCGGTACTCATCCCGTGGCTGAAGGAGCATTATGGCTGCGAAGTCATCGCGGTTTCCGGCAATGTCGGTCAGGGCACCGAGCTGGACGGTCTGGAGGAGAAGGCGCTCAAGACCGGCGCGTCCAAGCTGTACATCGAGGATCTGACCAAGGACTTCGTTGATGACTACATCATCCCGACCATGAAGGCGGGCGCAACCTACGAGCAGTACCTGCTGGGAACCTCGTTCGCTCGTCCGATCATCGCAAAGCGTATTGTTGATATCGCACTGAAGGAAGGCGCTGACGCAATCTGCCACGGCTGCACCGGCAAGGGCAACGATCAGGTTCGTTTCGAGCTGGCTATTCATGCATTTGCACCGCAGATGGACATTATCGCTCCGTGGCGTTTCTGGGAGCTGAATAGCCGTGAGAAGGAGATCGAGTATGCGGAAGCACACAACATTCCGCTGAAGATCAACAAGGAGACCAACTACTCCAAGGATAAGAACCTGTGGCACCTCAGCCATGAGGGCCTGGACCTCGAGCTGCCGTCTAACGAAGCACCGATCAACAAGCCGGGTTTCCTCGAGCTGGGTGTTTCCCCGGAAATGGCACCGGACAAGCCGACCTATGTTACCATCCACTTCGAGAAGGGCGTTCCGACCGCAGTTGACGGCGAGAAGCTTGAGTCCGTTGCCCTGATCGAGAAGCTGAACAAGCTCGGCGGCGAGAACGGCATCGGTATCCTCGATATCGTTGAGAACCGTCTGGTCGGTATGAAGAGCCGCGGTGTTTATGAGACTCCGGGCGGTGCGATCCTGTACGCAGCACATGCAAAGCTGGAGGAGATCACCCTCGACAAGGAGACCGCACATTATAAGAATCAGGTTGCTCTCAAGTTCGGCGAGCTGGTTTACAACGGCCAGTGGTATACGCCGCTGCGCAAGGCACTCTCCGCATTCGTTGACTCCACCCAAGAGACCGTTACCGGCGATGTTAAGCTGAAGCTGTACAAGGGCAACATCATCCCGGCTTCCGTAACCTCTCCGTACAGCCTGTACTCCGAGGATATGGCAACCTTCAACGAGGATGACTGCTACGATCAGGCAGATTCCGCAGGCTTCATCAACCTGTTCGGTCTGCCGCTCAAGGTTCGTGCCCTGAACGATCAGATCCTGTACAAGAAGACCGGTGAGCATTTCCCGTCTGTTGAAAAGTAAGTAAAAGAAATCATAGGGCGGCACGCCCGTCGTGTGCCGCCCTATGAGCGTTTTGTGAGGTAACATAGATATGGCAAAATTATGGGCAGGACGTTTCCAGAAGGAAACCGATCTGGTGGTAAACGACTTTAACTCTTCCATCCTGTTTGACTGCCGCTTATATAAGGAAGATATCACCGGCTCGATCGCGCACGCTACCATGCTGGGTAAGCAGGGCATCATCGAGGAGCATGAGGCCGAAAAGATCGTTGAGGGTCTTAAGGGCATTCTGAAGGATATCGAGGACGGCAAGGTTGAGTTCTCGCTCGATTACGAGGACATCCACATGAACGTCGAGCAGCTGCTGACCGAGCGCATCGGTGATACCGGCAAGCGTCTGCACACCGGCCGTTCGAGAAACGATCAGGTTGCACTCGATATGCGTCTGTACGTCAAGAAGGAGATCAAGGAGATCATCAAGCTGATTCTTGGCTTCATGAAGGCACTGACCGCAAAGAGCCGCGAGAATCTTGATGCGGTTATGCCGGGCTACACCCATCTGCAGCGCGCACAGCCGACGACCTTTGCACATTATATGATGGCGTATGCCAACATGCTCAAGCGCGACGTATCCCGCCTGCAGGACTGCTACGAGCGCATGGACGAAATGCCGCTTGGCTCGGGCGCGCTGGCTTCGACCACTTATCCCATCGACCGCGACTTCGTTCGTCAGCAGCTTGGCTTTGCCCGCCTGACCGACAACTCGCTCGACGGCGTATCCGACCGTGACTACTGCGTGGAGCTGCTCTCCGCGCTGTCCATCCTGATGATGCACCTGTCCCGTCTGTCCGAGGAGATCATCTCGTGGTGCTCCTGGGAGTTCAAGTTCGTTGAGCTGGACGACGCATACTCCACCGGATCGTCCATCATGCCGCAGAAGAAGAATCCGGACGTCTGCGAGCTGATCCGCGGCAAGACCGGCCGTGTTTACGGTGCGCTGACCACCATGCTGACCGTACTCAAGGGTCTGCCGCTGGCGTATAACAAGGATATGCAGGAGGACAAGGAGGCTGTATTCGGCGCGATCGACACCGTAAAGCAGTGCCTTGAGGTATTCACGCCGATGTTCTCCACCATGACGCTGCGCCGTGACAACATGCGCAAGGCAGCCTCCCGCGGCTTTATCAACGCAACCGACTGCGCCGACTACCTGACCAAGAAGGGTGTTCCGTTCCGCGATGCGTACAAGACGGTCGGCCGTCTGGTCAACCAGTGTATCAAGGCCGATGAGACCCTCGAGACCATGACCATGCGCGACTTTGCAGCAATTTCTAACAAGTTCGGCGACGACGTATACGACGCACTCGACCTGCGCACCTGTGTTGCTGAGCGTAAGGTCATCGGCGGCCCGGCTCCGCAGGAAGTAACCCGCCAGATTGATAAAATTGACAAGTTCATCGCGGAGGTTGAGGACGATGAAGCCTAAAATTTATATCGACGGCAAAGAGGGCACGACCGGTCTCCAGATTTACGAGCGCCTCGGTGGCCGCGACGATATCGAGCTGCTGCTCATCGACGAGGACAAGCGCAAGGACATCGAGGAGCGCCGCAAGTTCCTCAATGCAGCCGACATTGCGTTTCTGTGCCTGCCGGATGCGGCGGCGAAAGAGGCGGTCTCGCTCATCGAGAATGACACCACCCGTGTCATCGATGCATCGACCGCGCATCGCACCGACCCGGACTGGGATTACGGCTTTGCCGAGCTGTCCAAGGCGCACCGCGAAGCCATCAAAAACTCCAAGCGCGTTGCCAATCCGGGCTGCCACGCAAGCGGATTTATTTCCTCGGTTTACCCGCTGGTAGCAAACGGTATCATTGCCGAGGATACCGCGCTCACCTGTGCTTCACTGACCGGTTACTCCGGCGGCGGTAAGAAAATGATCGTGGAGTATCAGGACGAGAACCGCGATCCGCGGCACGATTCTGAGCGCATTTACGGTCTGAACCTGCACCATAAGCACCTGCCGGAGATGGGCTACATCTGCGGTCTGACGCAGGCGCCGGTGTTCGTGCCAATCGTAGGTGACTTTTACAAGGGTATGGCCACCACAGTTATGCTCCCGGGCGTAGATGCACATCTTGTGCATGCGACGCTCACCAGGCACTACGAGGGTCAGCAGCTTGTCACCGTGGCGCCGTTCGGCGGGGAAGAGCCGATGATCTACGCCAACACGCTGGCCGGTCACGACAGCTTAAAGCTCATTGTCTGCGGCCACGAGGAGCAGACGATCGTCACCGCGCTGTTTGACAATCTCGGCAAGGGCGCCTCGGGCGCTGCCGTACAGAATATGAATATCATGCTCGGTCTGGATGAAACGACCGGCTTAAACCTCTGATTTCAGCAGGGAGAATTATTATGAAGATTATCGAAGGCGGCGTTTGTGCCGCAAAGGGCTTTAAGGCGGGCAGTGTGCGCTGCGGCGTCAAGGAAAGCCGCACGAATGACGATACCGCGATCATTTTCAGCGAATGCGAATGCACCGCGGCTGCCACCTACACGATGAACCGCGTCAAGGCGGCTCCGCTGTACGTTACCATGGAGCACCTCGAGGATGGCGTAGCACGCGCTATCGTTGCTAATGCAGGCAACGCGAACGCCTGCGCACCGGACGGCATGGAGAACGCCCGCCGCATGGCAAAGGCAGCTGCTCAACTGCTCGGCGTTGCGGAAACCGACGTTGCCGTTGCATCCACCGGTGTTATCGGCCAGCGCCTGAACATCGAGTGCATCGAGGAGCACCTTCCGGAGCTTAAACTGGAGGACAATGCCTCCGAAAAGGCCAACCGTGCCATCATGACCACCGACACCAAGCCCAAGACGGCGGCTGTCGAGTTCACCATCGGCGGCAAGACCTGCCGCATCGGCGGCATCTGCAAGGGCAGCGGCATGATTCATCCGAACATGGGCACCATGCTGTCCTTCATCACGACCGACTGCGCTATCACGCACGAAATGCTGACCGACGCCCTGCAGGAGAACGTCAAGAAGACCTACAACCGCGTAACGGTTGACGGCGACACCTCCACCAACGATATGTGCATCGTGCTCGCAAACGGCATGGCCGGCAACACGCTCATCGAGTGGCAGGACGAGGAATATCAGGCGTTCTGCAAGGCACTCAACGAGGTCAACACCCGCCTGGCACGCCAGATCGCTGCAGACGGCGAAGGTGCAACCAAGCTGGTTACCTGCACCGTTAAGAACTCCCGCTCCGAGGAAGCAGCTGAGCGACTGGCCAAGGCTGTTGTCGGCTCCAATCTTGTCAAGGCGGCCATGTTCGGCGCAGATGCAAACTGGGGACGCGTGCTGTGTGCAATGGGTTATTCCAAGGCACCGTTCCGTCCGGAGTACGTTTCTGTGGCGTTCGAGTCCGCAGCAGGCAGCGTAGCAGTCTGCGACAAGGGTGCTGCTCTGGATTTTGATGAAGAACTGGCGAAGAAGGTGCTCTCCGAGAGCGAGGTTACCATTGCAGTTGACGTAAATGAGGGCGAGGACAGCGCTACTGCATGGGGCTGCGATCTTACTTACGACTACGTTAAGATCAACGGTGATTACAGAACTTGATTCTTAAAAACGAAGAAAACTCCCGATAAAGGAACGAATTAGTATGGATACTCAACTTGATGCGGAGCTGCGTGCCAATATTCTGGTCGAAGCGCTTCCGTATATTCAGGAATATTACGGTCAGACCGTTGTCGTAAAATACGGCGGCAACGCAATGATCAACGAGGAGCTGAAGGACGCGGTCATCCACGATCTGGTACTGCTCAATCTGGTTGGCGTCAAGGTCGTTATCGTACATGGCGGCGGCCCGGAGATCAATGAAATGCTGGGAAAGATCGGCAAGGAGAGCAAGTTTGTCAACGGTCTGCGCTACACCGATCGTGAAACCATGGATATCGTCCAGATGGTGCTGTGCGGCAAGGTCAACAAAGATCTTGTAACCCTGCTCGAGAAGGCAGGCGGACGCGGCATCGGTCTTGGCGGCATGGACGGCGGTCTGTTTCAGGCAAAGCGCTTGACCGACCGCTCGGGTACGGATTACGGCTACGTCGGCGACATTATGGACGTAGACCCGGCTCCGGTTATCGACGTGCTGCAGCAGGGATACATCCCGGTCGTTTCGACCGTTGCACAGGGCATCGACGATGAAACCAACTACAACATCAACGCCGACACCGCAGCCAGCAAGCTGGCAGTCGCACTCGGCGCAAAGAAGCTGATCCTGCTGACCGACGTGCGCGGCCTGATGCTGGATGTCAACGACCCGGACAGTGTCATTCACCGCCTGAAGGTGTCCGAGGTGCCCAAGCTGGTGCGTGACGGCGTGATCAAGGGCGGCATGATCCCGAAGGTAGACTGTTGCGTTGAGGCAGTCCGAAAGGGCGTTGAGCGTGCTACCATTCTGGATGGCCGTGTTAAGCATTCGATCCTGATCGAGCTGCTCTCCAAGGTCGGCGCAGGCACTATGTTTCAGTAATTGAGAATTGAAAATGGAGAATGGAGAATGATTCGCTCCGTATCTCCGGTAAAAGGTGATACCCTATGACTTACAATGAATTAAAAAGCGAAGAAAACAAATATGTAATGAACACCTACGGCCGGTTCCCGATTGCGCTGGACCACGGCGAGGGTGCGACTCTGTGGGACGTTGAGGGCAAGAAGTACATCGATCTTGCTTCCGGCATCGGTGTAAACTGTCTGGGTTATGCCAATCCGGCGATCATTGACGCAATCGACAAGCAGGCGCACAAGCTGATGCATGTTTCCAACCTGTTCACCACCGAGCCGATGGTTCAGGTTGCCAAGAAGCTGGTAGAAAAGACGCATCTGGGCGGCAAGGTATTCTTTGCCAACTCGGGCGCTGAGGCAAACGAGGGTGCCATCAAGCTGGCTCGTAAGTATTCGTTCGACAAGTACGGCGAGGGCCGCTTCAAGGTGTTGACGCTCATTAACTCCTTCCACGGTCGTACCGTAACCACGCTGAAGGCCACCGGTCAGAAGCGTTTTCACAACTATTTCTTCCCGTTTACCGAGGGCTTTGATTACGCGGTTGCCAACGACATCAAGTCGGTACGCGCAAAGGCGGACGATATGACCTGTGCCATCATGATGGAGCTGATCCAGGGTGAGGGCGGTGTCCTGCCGCTTGACCGCGAGTTCGTCAAGGAGGTAGAGAAGCTCTGCCGCGAGAAGGATATGCTGCTCATCATCGACGAGGTGCAGACTGGTATCGGCCGTACCGGCAGCCTGTTTGCCTTCCAGCAGTACGACATCAAGCCGGACGTTGTTACTATGGCAAAGGGTCTTGGCGGCGGCATGCCGATCGGCGCTGTCATGGCGGCGGATACCTGCTGCAACGTCCTGACGCCGGGCACGCACGCGACCACCTTCGGCGGTACGCCGATTGTCTGCTCCGCAGCAAACGTCGTGCTCGATACTGTCGGTGACGGCCAGTTTCTGATGAAAGTACGCGAAAAGGGCGAGTACCTGCGCAACGGTATCCTGTCCCTTGGCTCGCCGAATATCAAGGGCGTGCGCGGCATGGGTCTCATGCTCGGCATCATCGTTGAGGAAGGAAAGCACTCCGTGTTTGCCAATAAGCTGATCGAAAACGGCGTTCTGGCGATCACCGCCGGCAAAAATGCCGTTCGTCTGCTCCCGCCGCTCACCATTTCCAAGGAAGAGATGGATGAAGCACTCGCCATCATGGCAAAAGTATTTTGATAATTAGTAATTAACGTGATTATCGCACTGGTGCAGCAGCATCCAAATAATTACTAACTACTAATTTGCAGAAAGGGTTTATTACAATGAAGCATTTACTGAAGCTGCTTGACTGCTCCACCGAGGAGATCATCGGTCTGCTTGATCTGGCGGATCAGCTCAAGTATGAGAAAAAGCACAACATTTCCCATCGTCATCTGGAAGGAAAGAGCCTTGGCATGATCTTCCAGAAGTCCTCCACCCGTACCCGTGTTTCTTTCGAGACCGGCATGTATCAGCTGGGCGGTCAGGCACTGTTCCTGTCCAATCGCGACCTTCAGATCGGCCGCGGCGAGCCGGTACAGGACACGGCCCGTGTGCTGAGCCGCTATCTGGACGGCATTATGATCCGCACCTACGAGCAGAAGGAAGTAGAGGATCTGGCAAACTACGGCTCTATTCCGATCATCAACGGTCTGACTGATTTCTGCCATCCGTGTCAGGTTCTGGCAGACCTCATGACCATCCGCGAGAAGTTTGCCGTTCTTGAGGGCCTCAAGATGTGCTACATTGGTGACGGCAATAACATGGCAAACTCGCTGATCGTCGGCGGCCTCAAGACCGGCATGAAGGTTTCCATCGCAACGCCGGTGGACTACCGTCCGGACGCTGAGGTTATGGCATTCGCAGAGCCGAACCCGAACTTCTTCATCACCGATGACCCGATGAAGGCTGCAGAGAACGCAGACGTTGTTATCACTGATACATGGGCGTCCATGGGTCAGGAAGCCGAGAAGGAAGTTCGCATGAAGGCATTCCAGGGCTATCAGGTCAATGATGAGCTGCTGGCTGCTGCAAAGCCGGGCTGCATGGTGCAGCACTGCCTGCCGGCATATCGCGAGCAGGAGATCACCACCAAGGTGTTCGAGGAGCACGCAAACGAAATTTTCGAGGAAGCAGAAAACCGCCTGCACGCACAGAAGGCCGTTATGGTTACTCTGATGGGCAGCAAGGAAGACTGATTTCTGATAAAAAGCCGCTTTTCGCAAGGAAAGGCGGCTTTATGTTTTTCTTGCTGAAGTGTTGACAAATCCCTTACCGGCGACTATAATAGCAGTATAAATAAATCAGTTCTGTTTCAGGGCGGAGTGAAAGTCTCCACCGGCAGTATACAGGCTTCGAGTCTGATAGTCTGCGAGCCGCAAGGCATGATGGGTTAGAATCCCAACCGACGGTTATAGTCCGGATGAGAGAAACAGATGTACCTATCGCTACGTCTGTATGCCTCTGGAGCAATCCGGGGGCTTGTTTTATTTATGGAACAGGACTCCTGAAAGGGAGAAAAAACAGCAATGACAAAAACCAGCAAAATCACCTACACCGCAATTTTTGCGGCTATCGCAACCGTACTGATGTACTTTGAGTTTCCGATTCCGTTCATGCCGCCGTTTCTCAAGGTAGATCTGTCCGGCGCGGTCGTGCTCATCGGTGCGTTTATTTTCGGCATCGCTCCGGCGATCACGATGATCGGCATCAAGGACATTATTCATCTGACCCAGACCCAGACCGGCGGCTCCGGTGAGGTCGCAGATTTCCTGATGCTTTCCACGCTCGTTGTTATCGCCGTGCTGCTGTACCGCGGACACAAGAGCCGCAAGATGGCTGTCCTCGGCTGTGCAGCCGGATCGGTCGCTATGGCCTGTGTCGGCATGCTGACCAACTATTTTCTTATCATTCCGTTTTATTCGCAGGTTATGCCGCTGCAGGCTATCTTTGATGCGTGCAATGCTATCAATCCGTATGTGACCGGCATGCAGGGCTATCTGCTGCTTGGCGTTCTGCCGTTCAATCTCATCAAAGGCGCAATCCTGACTGCGATTACCATGCTCGCCTACAAGAAACTGAGCGTGTTCATCAAGTCCAAGCAGATCGAACTGCACCACTCCAGACAGCGTGTCGGCTAAGTAAAAAAACGAAGGTGCTCTCCAGCAAGCGGAGAGCACCTTTTTTGTTCAATAATCGGAAACAGTGCGGTAGCATCTATGATTTCGACAAAGATCTGTATACGAATTGACAAAATGCGTGGCCAAGATTATATCACATGCGTGCATCTAATAGACTCGGTCCCGTCAAGATTTATGCGCAAAATTATTTGCAGGCTCCGGCTGAGTGAAGTCAGCCGGCAATAAAGGCGTCGTCCAGCGCCGTCTCCAAGTGCTTCATGTTCATATATTTTTTTGCCCCACTGCGTGCCCGCTACATGGCGAAGCCGGGCGCAGACCAGCATCAGAGCAGAGTTGCCGTCAGGGAACGTTCCCACCACGCGGGTTCTGCGGCGGATCTCACGGTTCAGCTGCTCAATCACATTGTTGGTGCGGATGCGCGTCCAATGCTCGCTGGGAAAATCGCAGTAGGTCAGCGTTTCCTCGATACCGTCCTCGACCTTCTTGGCAGCCTCCTTCAGCTTCATGGCGCGCAGTCCGGCAACGACCGCTTTAGCCTTGTCGCGGGGCGTCTTTATGCTGGATCGCCTTGAGCATTTTTGCCACAATTTTGACCTTGGATTTAGGCACAACAGAGAAAATATTGCGGTAGAAATGCACCGTGCAGCGCTGCTATTGGGCGTCCGGGAACACCTCGCCCACGGTCTCCAGCATTCCCATGCACTTGTCGCCGACGATGAGTTTTGCGCCGTCCAAGCCGCGTCCGCGGAGCCACTGAAAGAAGCTAACCCAGCTGACCTTGTCCTCCTTCATTCCCTCGGCAGCTCCCAAAACCTCACGAAAACCGTCCTCATTTACGGCGATTGCCACTAGGATGGCTACATTTTCGTATTCTCCGCCCCAGTTGTGGCGCAGGTAGATGCCGCCCACATAGACATACGGATACCGTCCGCCCTGCAAGGGGCGGTTGCGCCAGTCCTCGATGTGAACGTAGGCTTTCTTGTTCAGCTCGCTGATGGTAGCGGGCGAAACCTTGCTGCCCTGCAGGAACTCGGTGATGTCCTCCACACGGCGCACGGAGACGCCTGCCAGGTACATTTCGATGGGCGCCTCCTCCACACTGCTCTCCCGGCGACGATACCGCTCGATGATGGCTGTCTCGAAGGACACGCCCTTGAGCCGCGGCATGTGGAGCGTGACGTTACCGGAGGTCGTGGTGCGGTTGCGGTCATAATGGCCGCTGCGGTAGCCCTGACGGGCCTCGCTGCGCTCGTAGCGAGCAGCCTGCGTCAGCGACTCCACCTCCTTTTCCAGCAGTTCGTTCAGCGTTTCCTCCACGCTGCTGCGGACCAATTCCTAGAGCTGCCCCTTGATAATTTCCTCATTCAGCTGTACAATTTTCTCGGACATAGTTTGCTGTCTCCTTTCGAATGTTTGTGTGGTAACTTCATTCTACCAGAGCCTGCAAGCTATGTCTTCTTTTATGCATTTTCCAATTTGCGCAACTTATTGTACCTTATCATATGAATCAGGAAGAATAGCATGGATTTATGGAGAAACTAAACTGTCGGGTAAAATTAATATACAGCGCTCGTGTTTTTCGTCTTATTATTGCTCATCAACGGCGCAGTTCTGTGGAAAACTTCACGGTGTTTTTTTCACTTATAGAATATTTATGCGAAACATGGATAAATGAACGTATAGTCATTAAACGAAAAACATTAGACGGTATATATGGAAATAGCATAATAGAGAATTAGTAGTCGTTTTTAAGATAATAACATAAATATGCAAATATGAATATTCTGCAGATGAAAGGCTCACTGTATAAGCGGAGTAGACACAAAGAAACAGACTAACGACTGGCTGTGCCTTTATGGAAAATGCTGAATATTACATGTCGAATTTTGTCGATTAAAACATTGACGCATATGAAACCTCATGGTAAGCTGAATAAAAATATGTGTGTTCTCTGCGAAAAATTGTGCAGAGTGCAGTGAACGAAGCGCACGCAATCGTCAAATACCAGCTTGCGGGTCAGGAGGAAAACGTGAAACGTCTTAAAACGGCATTTTCGGCGGTCATGGCGCTCTCGATGGCGCTCGGCATGGTAGTCGTTCCTGCGGGAGCGGCCGACGGTACTTATCAGAATGCGGTTTATCCGGAACGGATATGTAGAAAGGCTCAACCAACTACATCAATCCGAATCAATCGAAATGGTACACCTGTAGTTGAAAAGTCGATTACTGTTTCGATTCCAACTAATGATGAGCCATGTCGGGATACTTATACGGCAGATGCGCTTTTTGAGGATAAAACGGTCAATTCAGAGGCGTCTTGTGATATTGAACTGAATACTGCGGATGGAACTTCGGTTCCGTCTGACGGACTGGATGGAGTTTCTTTCAGGACAGAAGGCGGTCAATGGTTCATGTACGTCACAAGATTTGCAAAATCAGGAGCTGTCTATCACTTGACGGCTTCATGTATGAAGATTACACCTGAGAAACTTGACATCGTTTTGTGCTCAGCCGAAGAAAATACAGAGGAAACCCCGGTTATTAACTGGTCTGCAGTGGCCACCGGCACATACGGCCAGACCTGGAATGAAATGGTTGATGTTTCCGGCTGCAGCGCAACGATGAACGGCGCAGACCTGTCCGGCACATTCGAGGTCGTAAGCGGTGATACCGTCCCGAATGTCGGGGACAAATATCGGCTCAAATTTATGTCGGAAGACAGCAAGTATACCGTGGAAAGCGAGGAGTTTTCTGCAGAAATTCAGCCGAAACCGCTGACAATTACGGCGGAAAGTGCAGAGAAAGTGTACGATGGCGAACCTCTGGTGAAAGATGGCTACACAGCAGGCAAACTGGTGTCCGGCGACAAAATCATCGAGGTGAAGGTTTCCGGCACGCAGACGAATGCAGGAAATGCAGAAAATGTACCACATAATGCAAAAATATGCGGAAACGATACAGATAAGACGAAAAATTACGCAATCAGCTATGCCAATGGTACGCTGAAAGTTACTCCGCGGGATATTGCAGACGCGCAGATTGATATGAAGCAGACCGAGTATGTGTATGGCGGAGTTGAGCATAATCCCAAGCCAATCATCGAAATAGACAATAGAACGTTGAAAATCAACGTAGATTACGAACTTTCTTACACCAATAACAGAGACTGTGGTGCAGGAACGGTGATAATTACCGGCAAGGGAAATTATACCGGAAAAGTTGAGAAAACATTCCAAATCACACCGAAAACACCCGAAAAGGACACCGATTACAAGATTGCATTGCCTGTTGATTCGGCCTACGACGGCAAGCCGCGTGAGGCATCGGTGTGGACAAGGACAGGCGTTGGCGAGGTCACGGTTTGGTACAACGACAGCACGGCTTTGCCGGTTTGTGCCGGAACTTACAACGTGGCGGTCGGGATTGCATCGAGTGATAACTTTTCTGCGGTCGAACGGGTGAATATCGGCAGTTTTACCATCAATAAGCGCGTAATTTCCTTGAATACAATAGCGCTGAAAATTGAGGACAAGACATGCAACGGACGCGATGATGATGCACGGATTAGCGGTCTGGCATTCAGCAATCTTCCGGAAGGCGCGGCACTGAGCGAGGGCACGGATTACACGCTCTCGACACGGTACGCATCTGCCGAAGCCGGCGAATGGGATGTGACGGTTACAGTTACATTTACGAATAAAAATTACACGTTAGCGGACGAAAACTGCACTGTAAAGGGTAAAATCCTGCCGAAAACGGTCGAACTTATTGTAAGCGCGAAGGATGCAGTCTATACCGGTCTGCCGTACAGCGAGAGCAATCTGACCTGCTCGGGCACGTCCACGCCGACATATCGCTACTATGCCGACAGCAACGGTACACAGAGCAATCAGCTGGACGGTGCGCCGATCAACGCTGGAACTTACTGGGTGGAAGCGTATGCACCGGAAACGAGCAGTACGGCTTCCGCAACCTCGCAAGCGGTTCGGTTTCATATTGAAAAAGCGCCGCTGTGTATTCGCGCCAAGGATAAAACCATAACCTATGGGGAAACGTTAAGTGATAATGGTGCGGAAATCAACGGATTCGTGAACAATGAGAACGAAGCTGTGCTTTTGGGTCTGAACTATGCGTTTAACTATGCGCAGTTTAGCGATATTGGAACTTACACGATTATTCCGATGGGTGCACAAGCTGAAAATTACAAAATTACATACGAAAATGGCGTGTTGAACGTACAGCCGAAGCCTGTTGAGATAAAATGGAACAGCGAGAGTATTTTCTATTATGATAACACGCCGAAATCGGTCACGGCAGAAGCGATTGGCGCGGTGAACGGAGATGCGCTTACTGCCATAATCGAGGACGGCAGCCGGACCGAAATCGGGGAGTACACCGCACGTGCGGTCGCTCTGGCAGGCGGAAAGGCGGGCAACTATGTGCTGCCTGAGGCACAAACCTTCTCGTTTCAGATCAAGAAGGCGCTCGAGATGGCAACTGTCACGCCGAGTACCGTTACTGCCGTAATCGACGGCCTGACGATTCAACTGACCGGCTTTGCGACCGAGCCAATCACGGTTTCTGCGCCGGATGCCGTGGCCGCGGGCGATACGCTGACCATCCATGGCGTGACGTACACGATCGACCGTTCCGCAGTGGATATGCGCCGCGCGGAGATCACGTTTGTGTTTGCGGACAGCAGTGCGCAGACCAGCGTTTACGGCGCGGGAGATATCGGAACGGCGTTTCCGACCGACGGCAAGCGAGGATACACGTTTGACGGGTGGAAAATCGGTGATAAAACGTACACGACGCTGACAGAGGAAGCACTTACTAAACTGAACGGCACGCAGACTGCAGCACCGGTGTTCACCGCTCAGCAGAGTGGCGGAACGAGCGGCAGTGGTGGTGGCGGCGGTCCGGTCCGCACGCCGACTGGTGCGGTGACTGCGGCTAAGAGCGAGCACGGCGAGGTCTCAATCACGCCGAAAAACGCAGCCAAAGGCAGCACAGTGATGATTAAAGCTGTGCCAAAGGAAGGCTATGCGCTCAAAACAATCGCGGTTACTGACCAGAGCGGCAAGCAGGTCGCAGTGACGGAGAAGGACGGTCGGTTTACATTCGTCATGCCTGCGTGCAATGTCACGCTTACGTCTATTTTCGAGAGACAGCCTGCTCAAAATGTGAGCTTTGATGACGTCAAGCCAACCGAGTGGTACGCCGATGCCGTGCGCTGTGTTGTGGAAAAGGGTCTGATGAGCGGCACAGGTACGGATGCGTTCTCGCCGGATGGCACGACCACTCGCGGTATGCTGATGACGATTCTCGCACGGTACGCGGGTGCGGATACGACCGGCGGTGCAAGCTGGTACGAGAAGGGCATGGCGTGGGCGCAGTCGGCAGGCATTTCGGATGGCCGCGCGCCGGAGGCTGGCATTACACGAGAGCAGCTCGTCACCATGCTGTACCGCTATGCGGATGTCCCCGAAGCCGGCGGCACACTGGATGCCTTTACAGACGCAGATACCGTCAGCGCCTACGCGGTCGATGCGATGCGATGGGCGGCAGCGAACGGAATCGTCAACGGCTCGCACGGCAGGCTGAATCCACAGGGGAATGCCACCCGCGCACAGGTCGCGGCAATGCTGATGCGGTTCTGTGAAAAGATGGAACGATAATACATTACGCCGCGCATGTCGGAGAACGCTGTGCGCGGCGTAAATTTTCGGGTCTAAAAATTTTTTGGAATTTTTTCAGAAAATGTGTTGACAGATTCGTAATTCTGTTATATACTAAACAAGTCGTCAGGGATAAGACAACAACAACGACGACAACGACCCGATGGAAGTTTAGCTCAGCTGGGAGAGCATCTGCCTTACAAGCAGAGGGTCACAGGTTCGAGCCCTGTAACTTCCACCAACAGAAAAGCTTCTAAACCGTGTGGTTTGGGAGCTTTTTCTTATTAAAATTTAACTTTTTATGCACTCTACACGGTTAATGGGTAGAGTGTATTTTTTTGTAAAATGCGCTGCATCAGGCTATTTTCGCTGTTTGATGTGTCACCTGATGTGTCACCTGTTTCCAACGGATTTCTTCTTTTCCTTACGTTGCTGTGCGTGCTGGAAGTTGATAACCTTGAGCGATGCCTCGGCAAAGGCATCGACGGACAGGTGAGTGTAGATCTGCGATGTCATGGCAATCGACTGGTGACCCAGAAGATCCTTTGCAACATTAAGCGGGACACCGGCGGACTGCAGGTCGGTCGCATAAGTATGCCGCAGGCAGTACGGCGTGAGATCGTCAGCCACGACGGACGTTTCCGGGTCGATTGCGCTGATAGCCATCTGCGCGCCCATATCCAGATCAAGCGCCTGCTTGAACGAGCGCCACATCTGCTTCATGGACGTTTCGGTATGCGGTCTGCCGGTAGTCGGCTGCGTAAAAAGACAGCCGCTACTCTTTTCTTCGACCTTGTGCCAGAGATCGCGCGGTCTTTACCCGGACGGAGTACCGCTTGCCATTATAGCTAAACGTTTTGCGGAAACATCCGTCTAATGTATTTGTTTTTATTGTAAAACATCTTTGGTTGTAAAATAAGAGGGTAGAATGCACTCGCTAACGCTCATCGGTTGCAGCCGGTGGGCGTAATTTTTATATTTAGAACGCGCGTATCAGTACGCGCGGGATACCGATAATACGGTATCTTTCCGGGTCGGTGCCCTCGATCCGTCTGGGCGGGTAAGACGGGTTTCAGGGGCACAAGCTCCAGCCAATCCTCGCTCTGAACGTAGTTGATGCGTTTGATGGTCATTTCGTCATCGCCATAGCTGATGATTCCGATTTCGCCGCTGTGGTTCATGGTGTTCTGCTTGAGCACCAGCACGATATCACCATCACGGAAATCAGGATACATACTGTCACCGCGGACATGCATGGCGCAGAAATCCTCCAGCTTGCGGCCATTGAGATAGGTGTCGGGAACTTCGACCATTTACTCTTTTGATTCTTTCTCCTAATGTCAGAACAAACACCCTCACTTTGTATCAAACATTCGATTGGTTGTGATTAGTGTACCACCTGCGTGATTATAAATCACACAAGGAGGTGTAAAACATAAACGCCTGAACCTATCAGGAACTCCGTCAGGGGGCAAGAACGACCTGATGCGGATGTATTCGAACATGGCATTGCTGACGCTGGAGCAAGTCGCAAAAATCTACGGTTTTACCGACAAGAACAAAGCCAAGCGCATAATCGGCGCACTGAGAGTGTCCGGCGAGCATCGCGTGACGTACTATCTTTGCGACGTTACAACCGACATCGTCAAGCGGCGTATTGGCATTGTACGATAAAATGCACAAGAAAGAAGAAGATTCAATGTAAAACAACAACTTCGCAGCCAATCTGGCTGCAGTCGAGAAGCACAGCTGCGGCATCAAGCCGAGCAAGCGTTTTCACTTCTGCTGGACGGAGGAGCAGCTCGAGCAGCTGGCCGCTCTGTGGGATACGGCGTCAAGAACCTGTGGAATGGCAACCGTCCGCAGATACGCTATCCGGTCATCTACGGCGGCGACGGCATCCGTTCGTCCTGGAGTGCAAGGGACACTGGGTCACAAGCAGAAGCCACAGTGTGTGCATATTTCCAACGTCCATGCCGACCTGTTGCCGACCGACGTTTACTTCGGTATGTATGCCCGCGTGACCGTCAACTTCTTCCCGTATGACGCTTCCGGCAACCGCGGTGTCGGCTACGGTCTGGGCGCGGTATCAGTACGGTGAGGACCTTGTGAAGAAGCCTGCCGAGGCTATGCAGGAGTAAAGCGAAACCCCTCCGAGAACTGGTTTTATGCCGGCTCTTGGAGGGGCTGTTTTTATTCAGTTGCCTTCGGCGTATCTCCGTCAAAGATTACATGAGCAAAGCGGAAACGCTGCGTAACATCAGGGTACTTCTTGTGATCCACCTCGGAGGCGAACATATCATACGGCCGCGCATAAATTTTGAAGTCGCCGTAGAGCGCCTGATAGATCACCAGCGGTTCGCCGGTTTCCGTGTGCGTGGCGATAGCGAGTACCTGATACAGCTTATTCTTAAAGTGCAAGTATTTTTCACCGACAAAAATTTTTCTTGAATCCATTCATATTTCCTCCAATCCTATATTTTTATTATAACAGAGAGGAGGGCAAAGAAAAAGAGCACACCCGCAATCAGGTGTGCTCTATTCTGATGGTTAATGCGAAAACATTCCGAACTATGAAAAAAGTTTGTATCTTCGCATTATGGTGGACTTGAAGGGGATCGAACCCTCGACCTCTCGGATGCGAACCGAACGCTCTCCCAAACTGAGCTACAAGCCCAAATATATGTGTCAAGAAAAGCGTTTTGAGCAAACTCAACTGAACAGGGAAGAACGGGGACTGCTTTCTGTACCGCTTCCGCTTCCAGCTGAGCGAATCGCCCGAATGTCAGCTTTTCGCAAGCAATTTACTGATCAAACCGAACTCTATTCGTTTAACTCGTTAAACTACTCTTGACAATTATTAATTATAACGGTAGAATAATTTCATGTCAAGCACTTTTTCCGGTGCAAAGCAAAAACAGCGTGCAGCAGCCAGCTGTGCCAAAAGGAGAATTTAACATGAAAAACAGCGAAAAAACAATGGAAAAGATCGTAGCACTCTGCAAGGGCCGCGGCTTCGTATACTCCGGCTCGGAGATTTACGGCGGTCTTGCAAACACCTGGGACTACGGTCCGCTCGGCGTTGAGTTCAAGAACAACGTCAAGGCAGCATGGCGCAAGAAATTTGTGCAGGAGAGCCAGTACAATGTAGGTCTTGACTCCGCGATCCTGATGAACCCGATGACCTGGGTTGCTTCCGGTCATGTTGGCGGCTTCTCTGACCCGCTGATGGACTGCAAGGAGTGCAAGGAGCGTTTCCGTGCCGACAAGGTAATTGAGGACTGGTGTGCTGAGAACAACTACGATCTCGGTAAGAGTGTTGACGCACTCAGCCAGGCTGAGATGAAGACATTCATCGACGAGCATGAGATCGCATGCCCGACCTGCGGCAAGCACAACTGGACCGACATCCGTCAGTTCAATCTGATGTTCAAGACCTTCCAGGGCGTTACCGAGAACGCGAAGAACGAGCTGTATCTGCGTCCGGAGACCGCACAGGGCATCTTCGTAAACTTCCAGAATATCCAGCGCACCACCCGTAAGAAGATTCCGTTCGGCGTTGGTCAGGTAGGCAAGTCCTTCCGCAACGAGATTACTCCGGGCAACTTCACCTTCCGTACCCGCGAGTTTGAGCAGATGGAACTGGAGTTCTTCTGCAAGCCGGGCACCGACCTTGAGTGGTTCAAGTACTGGAAGGATTACTGCCACAACTTCCTGCTGTCTCTCGGCATGAAGGACGAGAACCTGCGTCTGCGCGACCATGATCCGGAGGAGCTGTCTCACTACTCCAACGCTACCACCGATATCGAGTTTATGTTCCCGTTTGGCTGGGGCGAGCTGTGGGGCATTGCCGACCGCACCAATTTCGACCTGACCCAGCATCAGAACACCTCGGGTGTTTCGATGGAATACTTCGATCAGGAAGCAAACGAGAAGTATATTCCGTATGTTATCGAGCCTTCGCTTGGTGCTGACCGTGTTGCACTGGCCTTCCTGTGCGAAGCTTATGACGAGGAAGTTGTAGGTCAGGACAAGAACGGCAAGGACGATGTTCGTACTGTTCTGCGTCTGCATCCGGCTCTGGCACCGTTCAAGGCTGCTGTACTGCCGCTGTCCAAGAAGCTGACCGACAAGGCTATGCCGATCTGGCAGGAGCTGGCTAAGCAGTTCTCTGTTGATTTTGACGATGCAGGCTCTATCGGTAAGCGCTACCGCCGTGAGGACGAGATCGGTACGCCGTACTGCGTAACCGTCGATTTCGAGACCGAGCAGGATGGCTGCGTAACCGTTCGTGACCGTGACACTATGGAGCAGGAGCGCATCAAGATTGAGGAAGTTGCTGCTTATATCGCAAAGAAGATCGAGTTCTGATTTTTCGCTGCTGAACATTGATCATCAAAACCGCTGCACAATCCCTGTGCGGCGGTTTTCTTTTATTTGGATGGCGAACAGGAAACACCACTCCAAAACCTATCGAAAAAATAGGGATTGGGCCATCGGAAATTGGGAAATCTGCCGGAACGAAAAAAGTTTGTCGGAAAGGGTTGACAGGAGAGGGGGTATTTAGTATAATCATAGAAATCCCAGTGAAATAATATGAATTTAGGAGAAGCGGTTATGCGATACTACTTTGAAAAGCTGCTCCGCTCGAATTTCCGATTTGGGCGAATGTGATTCTTCTTTTTATTACAGCAAGTCACAAACAACTTTATGGAATGTATAAAAAGGAGATAATTCATCATGGCAACTATCAAGAATACCGAAAACTGGTCCTTTGAAACCAAGCAGCTGCACATCGGTCAGGAAACCGCTGACCCGGTTACCGATTCCCGTGCAGTTCCGATCTACCAGACCACCTCTTATGTTTTCCACGACAGCCAGCACGCAGCTGACCGTTTCGGTCTGGCGGATGCAGGCAATATTTACGGCCGTCTGACTAACTCCACGCAGGATGTGTTCGAGAAGCGCATTGCAGCACTCGAGGGCGGTGTTGCCGCTCTGGCTACCGCTTCCGGCGCCGCAGCGATTACCTACACCATTCAGGCACTTGCTCAGGCTGGCGACCACATCGTAGCACAGAAGACCATCTACGGCGGCAGCTACAACCTGCTGGCACATACTCTGCCGCAGTTCGGCGTTGAGACCACCTTCGTTGATGCACACAATCTGGAAGAACTGGAAGGCGCTATCAAGGACAATACTAAGGCGGTTTACATCGAGACTCTCGGCAACCCGAATTCCGATATTCCGGATATCGAGGCTATCGCAAAGATTGCGCACAAGCACGGTCTGCCGCTCGTAATCGACAACACTTTCGGTACCCCGTACCTTATCCGTCCGATTGAGTACGGCGCTGATATCGTTGTTCACTCTGCTACCAAGTTCATCGGCGGCCACGGCACGACCCTCGGCGGCATCATTGTTGATTCCGGCAAGTTCGACTGGAAGGCATCCGGCAAGTATGCACCGATCGCTGAGCCGAACCCGAGTTATCACGGCATCTCTTTTGCAGATGCAGTTGGTCCTGCTGCTTTCGTAACCTACATCCGCGCTATCCTGCTGCGTGATACTGGTGCTACCATTTCTCCGTTCAACGCATTTTTGCTGCTGCAGGGCACTGAGACTCTGTCTCTGCGTATCGAGCGTCACGTTGAGAACACCAAGAAGGTCGTTGAGTTCCTGACCAATCACCCGCAGGTTGAGCATGTGAACCATCCGTCTCTGCCGAACCACCCGGATCATGCTCTGTACGAGAAGTACTTCCCGAACGGCGGCGCATCTATCTTCACCTTTGATATCAAGGGCGGCAAGGAAGCAGCATTCAAGTTTATCGACAAGCTGCAGATCTTCTCTCTGTTGGCAAACGTTGCTGACGTTAAGAGCCTGGTCATCCATCCGGCAACCACCACTCACTCGCAGCTGACCGCAGAGGAGCTGGAGGATCAGGGTATCCATCAGGGCACCATCCGTCTGTCCATCGGCACCGAGAATATCAATGATATTCTGGCTGACCTCGAGCAGGCATTCAACTAAGCTGAATATCGCGTATTCCTATTTTACCTCTTACAATTTGACGAGAAAAGACCCGCTGAAAGCGGGTCTTTTCCTATCTGTACAGCAGTTTCATTCCTGATGGCAAAAATGAGTGCAATTCTATCAACTGGCATAATACCTCCTTTTTCGGTTTGCAGTTTATATAACCAGAAAAGGGAGCTTTATTTTTACAGCTGCGAGAAAACCTCGCCGATTGGCGCGTGAATGACCAGATCAGCACGGCGATCCGCAGGAGTAGGGGACTTATTGACCAAAACCAGCTTATTGCCGCGGTAATAGTCGATCAGACCAGCGGCCGGATACACAGCCAGCGATGTGCCGCCGATAATCAGAATATCAGCCTTGGAGATGTAGTCTACGCTCTTGTTGATTGTGTAGCTGTCGAGTCCCTCCTCGTACAGCACGACATCTGGCTTGATAATGCCGCCGCAGGAGCATCGCGGAATGCCGGTGCCCTTGGCGATGGCCTCAACCGGATATGGCTTGCGGCAGCGCATGCAATAGTTGCGCAGCACCGAACCGTGCAGCTCAAGCACTTCCTTCGAGCCTGCCTTCTGGTGCAGACCATCGATGTTCTGCGTTACAACGGCACGGCACTTGCCCTCGCGTTCCCACTCAGCCAGCTTGAGGTGAGCCGCATTCGGCTTTGCATCAAGAGCCAGCATTTTCGCCCGATAGAAGCGATAAAACTCCTCGGTTTCGCTCAAAAAGAACGTGTGGCTGAGAATGGTCTCCGGCGGGTACTTGTACTGCTGGTTGTATAGACCGTCCACCGAGCGGAAATCCGGAATTCCGCTCTCGGTCGATACGCCCGCACCGCCGAAAAAGACAATGTTGTCGCTGCCATCGATCCACTCTTTTAATTTAGCGATTTGTTCATTCATGAAAATCCCTCCATGAAATCAGAAATTAGGCGTTAGTAATTCCTAATCATTCAGTAATCGAAACCAGACCCTCATGGCGCGGCTTTGCTGGCGTTTCCTTTTCGATGTAGCCGATTGCAGCGGAGCAGACAACAATGTGGTCCTCCGGTACGCCGTACTCGGTTAGCAGTGCACGAACTTCGGGTACGTCGCAGGTCTCGCGCAGCTGGTTGATCCAGCAGGAGCCGAGGCCAAGCTCGGTAGCCATCAGCAGCAGATTTTCCATTGCAGCAGCGCCGTCTACCAGAGCGTGGTGCTCATCCCGCTTGTAGGAAATGATGATGTTGACCGGTGCACCGTAGAAATTATACTCCGGACCGCGATTGTCTGCCTCAGCAACGGCACGAGCCAGCTTGAGTGACTTCTCTGCATTGTAAATCACGGTAAAGTGCCACAGGTACTTGCCCATGCCGGAAGGCGCCCATTCAGCAGCTTCAACAATCTGCATGATCTGATCCTTCGGCGGCAGCTCGGACTTGAACGCGCGCGTAGAGCGGCGAGACTTGATAACTTCCATCAGGTTAGACATAGGGAAAAACCTCCTGAAACAAATAGGGATTGATATTTATAAATATAGTATATAGCATTCTGGGTGTCGTTTCAAGACAACATGAACAAAAATACGGCTGCATCTGTAAATTATCTGTGAAAACAGCGGTTTGTGTGGTATACTGATTCTAATTGAAAAATAATGCGGGAGGAATCTCTTACATGATCACTATCAGCGATCTTAGCTTAAACTTCAGCGGCGAGCCGCTGTTCAAAGATGTAAACCTGAAATTTACCCAGGGCAACTGCTACGGTGTTATCGGTGCAAACGGTGCAGGCAAGTCTACATTCCTGCGCATTCTGTCCGGCGATTTGGACCCGTCCACCGGCACGGTTTCGATTGCGCCCAAGACCCGTATGAGCGTACTCAAGCAGGACCACTTTGCCTTCAACGAGGAGACTGTTCTCAACACGGTTCTCGGCGGCAACGAGCGTCTGCTTGAGGTCATGCACGAAAAGGATGCGCTCTACATGAAGGACCCGTTCACCGAGGAGGACGGCAACAGGGCTGCCGAGCTGGAGTCCGAGTTTGCTGAAATGGGCGGCTGGGACGCCGAGACCGAGGCCAGCCAGCTGCTGAACGGTCTGGGTCTGGATGCAGATGCCATCCTGTACACCGAGATGAAGAACCTCGGTGACGTCGAGAAGGTCAAGGTGCTGCTGGCGCGTGCACTGTTCGGCAAGCCGGATATTCTGCTGCTGGACGAGCCTACCAACCATCTGGATATTCAGGCAGTCCGCTGGCTGGAGGACTTCCTTGCCGATTTTGAGGGCACCGTCCTCGTTGTATCGCATGACCGTCACTTCCTGAACAATGTATGTACCCATATCGTTGATATCGACTACGGCAAGATCAAGCTGTACGTCGGCAACTATGAGTTCTGGTATGAGTCCTCTCAGCTGGTTCAGCGCATGATCAAGGATCAGAACCGCAAGAACGAGGAAAAGATCGAGGAACTGCAGAACTTCATTCAGCGTTTTGCGGCAAACAAGTCCAAGTCCCGTCAGGCGACCAGCCGCCGCAAGCTGATCGACAAGCTGTCCGTCGAGGAAATGCCGGCTTCGTCCCGCCGTTACCCGTGGGTAGCGTTTGACGCGGACCGTGAGGCAGGCAAGGACATTCTCGAGGTGCGCGGCATCTCCAAGACCATCGACGGCGAGAAGGTGCTCGACAACGTATCTTTCATCGTGCGCCGCGGTGACAAGATTGCGTTCATCTCGGATAACGAGCTGGCAATGACTACGCTGTTCCAGATTCTTATGGGCGAGATGAAACCGGATGAGGGCAGCTTCAAGTGGGGCGTTACCACCTCGCAGAGCTATTTCCCGAAGGACAACAACGAGTTCTTCGAGGGCCACGAGGAAAACATGCTCGACTGGATCGCACCGTATTCCCGCACGGATACACTGGAATCCACGCTGCGCGGCTTCCTCGGCCGTATGCTGTTCTCCGGCGACGATGTTTACAAGCCGGTTCGCGTACTGTCCGGCGGTGAGAAGGTTCGCCTGATGCTGGCGCGCATGATGCTGTTCGGCTCGAACGTGCTCGTCATCGACCAGCCGACCAACCACCTCGATCTGGAATCCATCACCGCAGTCAACAACGGCGTTCGTGATTTCAAGGGCACCGTGCTGTTTGCTTCCCACGACCACGAGTTCGTGCAGACCATCGCGACCCGTATTATCGAAATTCGTGAAAAGGGCGTTCTGGACAAGGAATGCACCTATGACGAGTTCCTCGAGTTCCGCGAGACCTACAAGGGCTGATGCCGGAGCGCTTTCGGCGCGGTCTGAACGGCCTGCTCGTGCTGCTGATACTGGGTGCGCTGGCATACGCCTCGGCGCTGCTGTTCGGCTGGAACTGTCCGATCAAATACTTGATCGGCGTGCCGTGTCCCGGCTGCGGACTGAGCCGCGCACTTGCCGCTCTGCTCCGACTGGACTTTCGTACAGCATTGCGGTTTCACCCGATGGTTTTCGTGCTGCCGCCGGTCGTTTTGTACGCGCTGTTTGGCAAAAAGCCACTTTTCGGCTCCAAAAACCTCGAGCGCATGCTGCTGTGGAGCGCTATCGTGCTGGATATCGCAATTTGGCTGATACGTCTCGCGCTGCATGACCCGCTGATTTTTTGAAGATTTCCCGCTCGAACTGTACTGCACGGTTCGAGCGGATTTTGTTTTATTCGACATTTTGTGCAATATGCAAAGATTAGCCGGAAATTTGATCGAGTTTTACTGTACTTTTTCGCATGCACATGCTATACTGTTGCCAAAGGAGGGGATAGTTTATGATGTTTGGAATTGACAGCCTGTATATCTGGCTGGCTGTCATTATCATCAGTGTAGCGGTAGAGGCGTTTACACTTACATTGTGCGGCATCTGGTTCGCTGCCGGCGGTGTCGCGGCACTCATTGCAGCCAGCCTTTCGGTCGGACTGATGGGGCAGTGGATTGTGTTCATCGTGTTCTCCGCGCTGCTGCTTGTACTGGTGCGTCCGCTCTGCCGCCGTTTTCTCGGCAGCCGGCAGCAGGCGACCAACGCAGATCGTATCATCGGACAGACGGCCGTTGTTACCGAACCGATTGACAATGTTCTGGAGACCGGTGCGGTAAAAATCAACGGAAAGATCTGGACAGCCCGCAGTATGACTGACGCGCAAATTGCAATCGGGACAAGAGTCACGGTTGTGGAGATCCGCGGCGTCAAGGCGATTGTAAAACCGAACCAACTGTAAAGGAGCGTTATCATGGATTATATTATTGTACCCATCATCTGGATTGTGCTGATTGTTCTGCTCATCGCGTTCATTGCAAGCAATATCGTGATCGTGCCGCAGGCGAAGGCGTATGTTATCGAGCGTCTCGGTACCTACCGTGACACATGGAGCACCGGCCTGCATTTCAAGGTGCCGCTGTTCGAACGCATTGCCCGCAAGGTGACCCTCAAGGAGCAGGTAGTCGATTTCCCGCCGCAGCCGGTTATCACCAAGGATAACGTAACCATGCAGATCGACACGGTCGTGTATTTCCAGATCACCGACCCGAAGCTGTTTGCATACGGTATCGAAAGTCCGATGGCGGCAATCGAAAATCTGACTGCAACCACACTGCGAAACATCATCGGTGATCTCGAGCTTGATCAGACGCTGACCAGCCGCGATATCATCAACACCAAAATGCGCTCCATCCTCGATGAAGCGACCGATGACTGGGGCATTAAGGTAAACCGCGTGGAGCTGAAGAACATCATTCCGCCGGCTGCCATTCAGGAATCTATGGAGAAGCAGATGAAGGCCGAGCGCGAACGCCGCGAGTCCATTCTGGTAGCGGAAGGTAAAAAGCAGTCCGCGATTCTGGTGGCTGAAGGTGAAAAGGAAGCAACCGTTCTTGCTGCAGAGGCAAATCGCCTTGCCAAGATCAAGGAGGCCGAAGGTGAAGCGGAAGCGCTGCTTACCGTGCAGAAGGCACTGGCAGACTCCATCAATCTGCTGAATGAAGCGGCACCGACAGAGCAGGTTATCAAGCTGAAATCCCTCGAGGCATTCAGCAACGCCGCTGACGGCAAGGCAACTAAAATCATTATCCCGAGCGAGATTCAGAGCCTTGCGGGTCTGGCAACCTCATTCAAGGAAGTTATGACCGATCCGAAGCGCGAACAGCCCGAAAAGTAAAAATTGCGTTCAAGTCCTGCAGACCGTATCCGGCCTGCAGGACTTTTTTGCACGCAAAATTGTCATTTGTGTCCGACTCGATTCTTGACAGAAGTGGACTGGAATGTTATCATAAGTTGAATAGATATGCACATATTGCGGGAGGGATCAAATTGTCGGCAAAGCATACAGACGCAGAACTGGAGTGCTGCGAGGAGCATATCGTCCATACAGATGCAGTTATGGCAGCGCGCAGCGCAATGCCGGCAGAGGAGATCACTACAGCCGCATCAGATTTTTTCAAAGCGTTTTCCGACAAGACCCGCTTGCGGATACTGGCGGCGCTTGTGTCCGCGGAGCTGTGTGTCTGCGATATTGCATCGCTGCTGAACATGAGCCAGTCCGCGATATCGCATCAGCTTCGTTTTTTGAAGCAGGCGCGGCTGGTCAAGAGTCGAAAAAACGGAAAAACAGTATACTATGCGCTGTGCGATGATCATATTCAGACCATTTTGGCACAGGGAATCGCGCACGTGCAGGAGGGATAAACGGAATGAGCGAAAATAACCGCCCTGATTCGGAACAGAAGAAGGACCAGACAACGGCGGAAGATATTTTAGCACAGGTCGATTCGATTTTAGCGGATCTGGAAAATTCGGCAGTAGCGCAGCTGTTTGCCGCTCCGGAAAAGCCTAAACCCGAAGAGAACAAAAAACCGCCTGAAAAAGAAGAATCAGCGCCGCCCGGCGAGCCTGAGCCGCCGGACAAGAATGCGGAGCAGCCGGAAGCTGAACCGGAAGCCGATACATCGCACCAAAGTGAAAGCGAATCTCCGGAGGCGGAAACGCCGCCTGAGGAAGCGGCGGCAGCTGAGCCTGCAAAGCCCTCGGAGGAATCAGACGCAGCTGAGGAATCGCCGGAAGATTCGGAAGACGAATTTGACGAAGAAGAAGATTCGCCGGATGAGGCTGAAGACGAGGACGACTGGGACGAACCGGAATTTGACGACGAAGGTATAGAGGACGAGCTTCCTGAGGAAGAACAATCGCAGGAAGCGGAGTTCGAGCCTATCATAGAGGAAAAGCCGGACAGGCTGCAGAAGCTAAAAGAAAAACTGAAAAACCATGAAAAGGACAAGGCGGAGAAAAAGGAACAGGCAAAATCCGCACCTAAGGAGAAGCCTAAACCAAAGGATGAAAAAAAGCCGGAGGAAAAGAAGCCGGAACCGTCAGTAATCGAAGCTCCTGAGGACACGGACGATACCACCGGTATGAATTTCGTGCAGAAGGCACAGTACCGGGCGAAAATGCGTCGGCGTGAGCAGACCCGTCTGCGGCGAGAAAATGCACGCCGTATACAGGAAGGCGCTGAAGTGACCTATCAGCCGATGACACGGCTGGATATGCAGAGTATAGGCGCACGGCTGGCTGCCGCGGCAATCGTTCTTGTGGCCGGAATCGCAATGGGAGGTTCGAGCGCGGCATTGCCGCTCTGCCTGCTGGCGTTTTTGATCACAGCGTTGCCGATTGCAGCGCGTGTGCTGACCAATCTGACACACGGCTCGTTTTTCGATGAATATCTGCTCGTGCTAATAGCGTCTATCGGCGCATTCGCGCTCGGCAGCCGTGCAGAAGCAACGATCGTGCTCATCCTGTTTGAGATTGGCAAAATCGCAGGTGATATCGTTCTGGCATCCACCTATCAGGCGTTGCCGCAGCAGCATGATTTCATGCCGGAAAAGGCAACGGTCGTCAACATGAAGGGCGAACAGCGTCAGGTTCCGCTGGCAGATATCCGTCTGGGTGAGCTGGTTCTGGTGCACTCGGGTGAGCGCGTACCGATTGACGGTGTTGTGCTTCGCGGAGACGGCACGGTGGATGACAGCGTGCTTACCGGTGAAAACGTGCCGATGGCAGTTGATAAGAATACGCGTGTGCTGGCAGGCAGCCGGTATAACGGCTCTCTGATGCTGATTCGTGTGATCTCGCGCTACGAGGACTGCGCGGTTCGTCAGATTCGCCGAGTACAGAATGCAGCTGCCGAACACAAGGCAGCGTTGGAAAACAGTGCGCAGCGTAATGCCAAGCGCCTGGTTCCGGTTGTGATCGTCATTGCCGTACTGGCAGCCGCACTTCCGCCGCTGTTCATGCCCGGTTCGGATATGACCGGCTGGGTATATCGCGGACTGACGCTTCTCATCGCCTGCTGTCCGACCGCACTGGCGTTGGCTGTACCGCTTGCTTTTGTATGCGGCGGCGGCCGACTTGAGAGCGAAGGCGTTCACATGAAGGGCAGCGAAGCGATGGAACGGACTGCAGACCTGCGTCTGGTCGTATTCAACAAGACCGGCACAGTGACCACCGGCAATCTGCAGATTAAAAAGATTTATCCTACGCAGGAGTTCTCCGAAAAGAACTGTCTGGCACTTGCCGCAGCAGCCGAGCAGCTTTCACAGCATCCGGTTGCACGCGCAATCGTAAGTGCATGCCGGGAAAAGCTGCCGAAGATCGAGGAATTCGAGGAATTTCCGGGCCGCGGCGTGCGCGCTCGTATCGGTGATCACGTTCTGCTGGTAGGCAACCGCAAGCTGATGGTCTCCCGCGGTGTCAAGGGTTTGCCGGATATCGACGGCACGGTTGTTTACATCGCCTGTGAAGGAGAGCACATCGGCGTGATTGAATTGGAGGATACGGTTCGTCCGTCTGCTGCTGACGCGATCAAGAAGATCAAGGATCAGGGCGTTGAGCGCACGGTGCTTATCACCGGTGATGCTGAGACACCAACCCAGCGAATTGCAAATGCCGCCGGTATCGATACCGTTCACTGCAGCTTAATGCTCGAGGAAAAGCAAGCGAAGCTGGACTTTATGATGCGCACGATTCCGACAGATGGTACGACCGCCTATGTCGGCGACGGCGTAAGCGATATCGAGCAGCTCAAGATGGCTGATGTCGGTGTGGTAATGGGCACGCGCGGCTCCCGCTATTCAGCGGATGCGGCGAATGTACTGATTACCGCAAATGATCTGAGCGGTCTCGGCGAAGCTGTTCAGGTCTGCAAGAGTACACATGGAGTGGCAATGCAGAATCTGACATTGCTGGCCGCCATCAAGCTAGTGCTTGCTGTACTGGCGCTGATCGGTCTGGCGCAGATGTGGATGGCAGTTGTCGTCGATGCCGTACTCACGGTGCTGACTGTATTCAATACGTCCCGACTGCTCGGCAGTAAGCCGGAAATTTCAGAGGAATAAGCAAAACGCGAAGAAAGTGTAAAGGCTTTCTTCGCGTTTCTTTTTTGTTTTGTGTACTTTCTGCGCGAAAACAGTCAAAAACAGTATGGTTTTTTTCGGAAGGATATGATACAATAATCTGTATGAATGAAAGTGGAGGAATACGTCTTGCATAAAAAGATGGAAGCCATTTTGTCCCGTGTACAGAAGCCGGCACGCTACGTCGGCGGTGAATGGGGCTCGGTGATGAAAGATAAAAAGAACATCGATCTGCGATTTGCGTTCTGTTTTCCGGATACCTATGAGGTTGCCATGTCTCACCTCGGTTCGCGTATCCTGTACGGCCTGCTCAATGATCAGAAGGGCATCTGGTGCGAACGTGTCTGCGCGCCATGGATCGACATGGAGGCTGAAATGCGCGAGGCCGGTCTGCCGCTGTACGGTCTGGAGAGCGGTGACCCATTGTCGGACTTTGATATTATCGCGTTTACGCTGCAGTATGAGCTGTCGTTTTCCAACATTCTGAATATGCTGGATCTCGGCGGTATTCCGGTGTTGGCAAAGGACCGCACCGAACTCAAGCATATTGTAGCCTGCGGCGGTCCGTGTGCCTACAATCCGGAGCCGCTGGCTGACTTCGTTGACCTGTTCATGATCGGCGACGGCGAGGAGATCATGCTGGAATTTACCGATCTGTACCGCAAGGCCAAGCGCGAAGGCTGGTCTAAGCAGGAATTCCTGATTGCGGCAGCACAGATCGAGGGCATGTATGTACCTTCACTGTACGAGGTCAAGTACCACGAGGACGGCACGATTGAGAGCGTTACGCCGACACACGGCGCACCTGCACTCGTGCAGAAGCGCATCGTCAAGGATCTGGATACCATGTACTATCCGGAGTCCTTCGTCGTGCCCTCGACGGATATTGTGTTCGACCGTGCGATGATCGAGCTATTCCGCGGCTGTCCACGCGGCTGCCGATTCTGTCAGGCCGGCCACACGTATCGTCCGCTGCGCACCAAGTCCAAGGAAGTGCTGCTCAAGCAGGCGCAGGCGGTGCTCAAGAACTCCGGTTACGAGGAAATCTCTCTGTCCTCGCTGTCTACGAGCGACTACGGTGAGCTGTCCGGTCTGACCGAGTGCATGCTCGACTATTGTGAGCCGCGTCATATCAGTCTGTCACTGCCGTCTCTTCGTGCGGACAGCTTTTCCGCCGAACTGATGGAGCGCGTACAGAAAACCCGCAAAAGCGGCCTGACGTTCGCATGTGAGGCCGGTACGCAGCGCCTGCGCGATGTTATCAACAAGAACATCCGCGAGGAGGACGTGCTCCATGCCTGCGAGATTGCCTTTCAGGGCGGTTGGAATAATGTCAAGCTGTACTTTATGATGGGTCTGCCGACCGAGACATACGAGGATCTGGACGGCATTTCCGACATTTGCAAAAAGGTCGCCTATTGCTGGCGTGAGAACACGCCTAACCGTGCGCGCGGCGTGCGTATCACAGCATCGGCTTCGTGCTTTGTGCCCAAGCCGCAAACCCCGTTCCAGTGGGACGCGCAGGACACGCTCGAGCAGTTCCGCGAGAAGCAGGCGCATCTCAAGGTGGTCATGAAAACCAAGAATGTCACCTACAACTGGCATGACGCTGAGACCTCGGTACTCGAGGGCGTTATTGCACGCGGCGACCGCCGTCAGGGTAAGGCGATTCTGTTGGCGTGGCAGCGCGGCTGCAAGATGGATGGCTGGGATCAGTGCTTTGATTTCAACAAGTGGATGCAGGCGTTCCGCGACTGCGGACTGGATCCCGCGTTCTACGCATCCCGTCAGCGCCCGATGGACGAGGTGTTCCCATGGGATCACATCGGCTGCGGCACGCGCAAGGAGCATCTCAAGCGTGAGTGGGAACGTTCCCGCGAAGCGGCTATCACGCCGGACTGTATGCACCAGTGTGCCGGCTGCGGCGCAAGCGCTCTGCTGAAGGGAGGCAAGTGCCATGTTTAAGGCTCGAATGAAATTTGCCAAAGAAGGAAGAGCCAAGTATATTTCTCACCTTGATCTGATGCACGCTATGCAGCGTTCGATGGCACGCTGCCAGATGCCGCTGTGGTTCACCGAGGGTTTCAATCAGCACGCCTACGTTTCGGTGGCGCTGCCGCTCTCGACCGGCTACTCCGGCGAGTGCGAATTTCTGGATTTCAATATCACGGCAGAAGCCGTGCCGGAAAATGCGGTGGAAGCGCTCAATGATGTATTTCCCGAGGGTCTGCGTGCAATCGAGATTTACCCGCTTGCCGACGGCGGCATGAAGGTCGGTTCAATTGAATGGTCGCAGTACCGCATCACATGGGGTTTTGAGGATGGTACGCCCAAGGGCTTTGCCGACGATGTGCGCAATCTGTTCCGCCGCCCCATGGTCGAGATCGTCAAGCGCTCCAAGCGCGGCGAAAAGACGGTCAATATGCGTGAGCTGATGCGCGATCTGACCGTTACCGACGGCCCGGACGAGGTGACAGCCGTTGTCACCACCGCTGCCGGCAATAACAACATGAGTCCGGAATATCTGACCCGTGCCATCCGGCAGTATCTGCCGCAGTACGAGATTCCGTTCAGCGCGTACCACCGCATGAACGTGTTTACTTCTGACGGCACTCCATTTCGATAAAAGGAGAGTTTCATGGCAACCCAGAATGTTTCCGAAGAACAGCTGCAATCGCAGTTTACCTATATTGACGCGGTAGCCCGCCTGTTGGGGGACAAGCGCCCAAAAGCCTATACGCATACGTTCGGCTGCCAGCAGAACGAGGCGGATACCGAGCGTATCCGCGGCATGCTGTCCGAAATGGGCTACGAAATGACCGATACGCCCGACGAGGCAGATTTTATCCTGTTCAACACCTGTGCTGTGCGTGAGCATGCCGAGGATCGTGCGTTCGGCAACGTCGGCGCACTCCGCCATCTGAAAAAGGATCGCCCGGGCATTGTTATTGCAATGTGCGGCTGCATGGCCCAGCAGGAGAAAAACGTCGAGAAAATCAAGAAAAGCTATCCGCAGGTAAATCTTCTGTTCGGCACGCATGCGCTCTGGCGATTTCCGTCGCTGCTGTACCGCGTGCTGACCGAGAAAAAGCGCGTGTTCGACATCGGCGGCGAGGACGATATCGCCGAAGGTCTGCCGGTGCTGCGTGCCAAGGGCGCAAAGGCGTGGCTGTCCATCATGTACGGCTGCAACAACTTCTGCACCTACTGCATCGTGCCGTATGTGCGCGGCAGAGAGCGCAGCCGCCGACCGGAGGAGATCGAGAAAGAACTGCGTGAGCTGGTCGCGGCGGGTTACAAGGAAATTACGCTGCTCGGCCAGAACGTCAACTCCTATGGTAAGGATCTCGGCATTGACGTGGATTTTGCCGATCTTCTGCGCCGTCTCAACGCTGTGCCCGGCGATTTCTGGCTGCGGTTTATGACAAGCCACCCGAAGGACGCGTCTCCCAAGCTGTTCTCTGCTATGGCAGAGTGCGATAAGGTTGCAAAGCAGCTGCATCTGCCGTTCCAGTCTGGCAGTGACGAGATTCTGCACCGCATGAACCGCCGCTACACGGCAGAGCACTACAAATCGCTGATTGCGGATGCACGGTCGAAAATGCCGGATATTACGCTGTCAAGCGATATTATCGTCGGTTTCCCGGGCGAAACGGAAGAGAATTTCGAGGACACCTTAAAGCTGGTGCAGGACACCCGGTTTGATCTGCTGTTTACCTTCCTGTATTCGCCTCGCACGGGCACGCCCGCAGCCTCCTATGAGGATAACGCTACGCCGCAGGATAAGCAGCGCCGCTTCGAGCGCCTGCTCAAGGCGCAGGATGAAATCGTTGCTGAAAAGCAGGCAGCTTATCAGGGCAGGAAGCTGCGACTGCTCGTGGACGGCAATGCCAAAGGATCGGAATATCCGTTCACTGCCCGTACCGAGGGCAACCTGCTCGTCTGCGTGCGCGGTGACGATATCAAGATCGGTGAATTTATCGAGGCAGAGATCGAGAAAACCTCGCTTCGCTGTCTGTTTGCACACAAATTATAAGAAAGAGGTAAGAACATGGCTGAACTGACGCCCATGATGCAGCAGTATTTTGAGATCAAAAACAAAAATAAAGATTACATTCTGTTTTACCGTCTGGGCGATTTTTACGAAATGTTCTTTGACGATGCCAAGCTGGTCTCCCGCGAGCTGGAGCTGACGCTGACCGGCCGCGACTGCGGTCAGGGAGAACGTGCACCGATGTGCGGCGTGCCGTATCACAGCGCGGAAGGCTATATTGCCAAGCTGGTGCAGAAGGGTTACAAAATCGCGATCTGTGAGCAGATGGAGGACCCGAAAAAGGCAAAAGGTCTGGTCAAGCGCGAGATCATCCGACGCGTGACACCGGGTACGGTCGTGGAAGCCTCCATGCTGGATGAAAACCGGAACAACTTTCTCGGCTGCGTATATGCAGCCGGTGGTTCCGTCGGCGTATGCTTTGCTGATATTACGACAGGTTCGGTGTACGCGACCGGCTCGGATAACTGGAATGACATCACCAGTGAGTTCGGACGCTTTGCGCCGCGTGAGGTGCTGGTCGGCGGCGGAGCCATTTCGGCAGACGGCCTTCAGTCCTTTCTGAAGGAACGTCTGGAGGCGCTCATCGAGCCGATGACGGAGGAGTGCTTTGAGGCACAGCGCAGTGCGGAACGCATTCAGGAGCACTTCAAGGTGCAGGACTTTGACGCTGCCGGTCTGACCGACCTGCCGTGCACTGTGCAGTGCCTCGGCGGTCTGCTGGATTACCTTGAACAGACGCAGAAGGCCAGCCTTTCCAGTCTGAATCAGCTGCAGGTGTACCATCAAGGCCAGTATATGGAGCTTGACCTGATCGCACGCCGCAATCTCGAGCTTTGCGAGACCATGCGCACCAAGGAGAAGAAGGGCACGCTGCTGTGGGTGCTTGACCACACGCGCACGGCAATGGGTTCGCGCCTGATTCGTCAGTGGATTGAAAAACCGCTGTATAATCCGCTGCATATTGCACGCCGTCAGCAGGCGGTAGGTGCATTGTGCGACGATGTAATTGCCCGCACGGCATTGACGGACGCACTCAAGCGAGTGTTCGATATGGAGCGCCTGATCGGTCGCGTAGCATACGGCACGGCAAACTGCCGTGACCTGCGTGCGCTGTCGGCGGCAATTTCTTGCCTGCCGGAGATCAAAACGCAGGCTGCTCTGTTCGGACAGGCTATGCTGCGTGAGCTGACCGGCAAGATTGATCTGCTCGAAGACATTCGCGCGCTGGTCGAGCAGGCCATCGTGGATGAGCCGCCGATTCTTCTTCGGGAAGGCGGCATGATCCGCAAGGGCTTCAACGAGGAGATTGACCGTCTGCGCGACCTTGCGTCCGGCGGTAAGGGTAAAATTGCCGAAATCGAGCAGGCGGAACGCGAGCGTACCGGTATCAGCAAGCTGAAAATCGGCTACAACCGCGTGTTCGGCTATTATATTGAGGTCAGCCGCTCCAATGCGGAGGCGGTTCCGGAGAACTATATTCGTAAGCAGACGCTTGCGAACAGCGAGCGCTATATCACCGAGGAGCTGAAACAGCTCGAGAGCACCGTGCTCGGTGCGCAGGAACGCCTGACCGCTCTCGAGTATGAGGTGTTTGTCTCTGTGCGTGACCAGATTGCCGCCGAGGTACACCGTGTGCAGAAAACTGCGCAGGCTATCGCAGCGCTTGACGTTCTGTGCGCTCTGGCTGATGTGGCGTGTGATAACAACTATGTTTGTCCGGTGGTGGATTTTTCCGACCGCATTGATATCAAGGACGGCCGTCACCCGGTTGTTGAGAAAATGCTGTCCGACAGTCTGTTCATCCCGAACGACACCTTGCTCGACAGCAAGGAAAACCGCGTTGCTATCATCACCGGCCCGAATATGGCAGGCAAATCCACCTATATGCGGCAGGTGGCACTGATTACCATCATGGCGCAGATTGGCTCGTATGTGCCGGCCTCGTCCGCGCATATCGGCGTGGCAGACCGCGTGTTTACCCGTGTCGGCGCGTCGGATGATCTGGCGAGCGGTCAATCCACCTTCATGGTGGAGATGAGCGAGGTCGCGGATATTCTGCGGCACGCTACCAAGTCCAGCTTAATTATTCTGGATGAGATTGGCCGCGGCACCTCTACCTATGACGGCATGAGCATTGCCCGCGCAGTCGTAGAGTATGTAGCGGACAAGAAGCGCATCGGCGCACGCGCGCTGTTTGCAACGCATTATCACGAACTGACCGTGCTTGAAGATTTGGTCAAGGGCGTCAAGAATTACAATATTGCGGTCAAAAAGCGCGGTGATGACATTACGTTCCTGCGCAAAATCGTGCGCGGCGGCGCGGATGACAGCTATGGCATTGAGGTTGCAAAGCTGGCCGGTGTGCCGAATCCGGTTATCAAGCGGGCAAAGGCTGTGCTGGCTGATCTGGAATCCACCATGCCGAAAATCGAGCTGCACGCCGTAGCCGAGGAACCGGAAGACGTTCCGCAGATTACGATAGATTCGCTCTCCGGCGATGCAGTCGCAGAGCGGCTGCGTGCACTGCAGGTGGACACCATGACGCCGATCGAGGCGCTCAACGCACTGTATGAGCTGAAAAAGCTGGTTTAATCATTTATCAGGGCAGGAAAGACCAACCATGATTTGTTCCGGAAAGGAAAACAAAGAAAAATGGCAGTGATTCATGAATTATCTCCGCATCTTGCGGATCTGATCGCGGCAGGAGAGGTTGTTGAACGGCCGTCCTCTGTGGCGAAGGAGCTGGTCGAGAATGCGATTGACGCAGGTTCTACCCGCATTACGGTGGAGATCGAAAACGGCGGCATTACCTATCTGCGTATTGCGGATAACGGCTGCGGCATGTCGGCAGAGGATGCACCTGTGGCCTTCCGCCGCCACGCGACCAGCAAGCTGCGTACCGAGGAAGATTTGAATGCTATCGGCACATTGGGCTTCCGCGGTGAAGCACTGGCTGCGATTTCGTCGGTTACGCGCATTGATCTGTTCACGCGTCAGGCGGGTTCGATTGCGGGTCTGCACCTGCATCTGGAAGCCGGTGAGATTCAGACACAGGAGGAAGCCGGCTGTCCGGAAGGCACAACAATCGTTGTGCGCGACCTGTTCTTCAACACACCGGCTCGCATGAAGTTTCTCAAAAAGGACTTCACCGAGGCGGGTTACATTCTCGGCGTAGTACAGCATGCGGCGCTCTCCCATCCGGAAATTGCGTTCACGCTCATTCGCGACGGCAAGCAGGTATTCTCGTCGGACGGCAAGGGCAAGCTGATTGCACCGGTGTTCGGCGTATTCGGCAAGGAAATGACTGCCAATATGATTGAAGTGCCGATGACCGAGCGCAACGGTATGACCGTACACGGCTACATTGTCAAGCCGCACGCCGGACGTGCCAACCGTTCCATGCAGCACTTTTTCGTCAATGGCCGCTATGTCAAGAGCCGTCTTATGCAGGCTGCAATGGAAGAGGCCTATCGCAATGCAATCATCACCGGCAAATATCCGTCCGGTGCGCTTTTCCTGGATTTGCCGCTGTCGGCGGTCGACGTCAACGTGCATCCTGCAAAAACTGAGGTAAAATTTTCGCAGGAAAAGCCGATTTTCGAGGTCGTGTATATTGCCTGCAAGAATGCGCTTGCCGCAAACGACAATATGCCGCATCTGGAGCACAAGGAGAAGGAAGCGCCTGCCAAGCCGCGTGAAGATAATCTGACGCATGAGCAGCAGCGGTTTGCGATTCCAAAGCCGGTAGACCCTAAGCCGTTTGTCACGCCGAGTGTCAAGCCAACACCGATTGCACCGGTAAAGAACGAAGAGGAAGCACCGGATTTAGAGGATTTCCTCGTGTCTATCCCGCCAAAGGCAGAGCGTCCGCGCAGTGCATCGAGTTATCTGTCCGCGCCGCGCATACTGCAGGAGGAACCGCAGGAACCAGTTCGTACGCGAATGGCACAGCCGGTCGAGCCGGTCACAGAACCGACACCTGCCGTGCATACGCCGGCACCGGAGCCGGAAGATGAACCGATGGTTGTTGTGCCGTCTGTCAGCGCACCGGAGGTCAAGGGTAAGCCGCAGATCCTGCAGCCGCTGGATACCGGTGTGCGTGTGATCGGCGAATGCTTTCAGACGTACATCATTGCTGAGGACAAGGACGGCTTGATTCTCATCGACAAGCATGCCGCGCATGAACGCATTCTGTTCAACAAGCTGCGTGCGGAGACCGATATGCCACAGCAGCAGCTTCTTACGCCTGTAATTGTAGAGCTGACCGGCGAGGAAGCCGCCGCTGTGCAGTCGCAGATCGAGGACATCCGTCAGGCAGGCTTTGCCATCGACAGCTTTGGCGAGAACAGCTTTGCCGTACGCAGCGTGCCCGCTTATCTGGATAGCGGCGATGTGCAGAGCGTCATCAGTGAATTGGCCGAAAAGGCGATGAACAGCCGTACCACCGTGCCGGATCGTCTGGACGATTTAATTCATACGGTAGCATGCAAGGCGGCTATCAAGGCAGGCAAACCGACCACGATGACCGAGCTGCAGGACCTGTGTGAGCGGGTGCTGAGCGATGACAACGTGCGTTCCTGCCCGCATGGCAGACCGACGACCGTTCGTCTGACCAAATATGAGCTTGACAAGATGTTCAAGCGTGTAAATCAATAAAAAGCGAGGAAACAGCATGGAAAACCGTTTGATCTGTATCTGCGGACCGACTGCCAGCGGCAAAACCGCCTTATCGGTCGCGCTGGCGCAACAACTGCATACTGAGATCATTTCTGCGGATTCCATGCAGCTTTACCGTGAGATGGATATCGGCACCGCCAAGCCTGATATGAAGGAACGGCAGGGCGTACCGCACCATCTGTTCGATGTGTGCGAGCCCGGCGAAGCGTTCTCGGTGGCACGGTATGTCGAACTGGCAGACGCTGCTGCACAGGATATTCTGTCGCGCGGCATGATGCCGATCGTTGTCGGCGGTACAGGATTGTACATGGACGCGCTCATCGAGTGCAGCGTATTCTCCGGCGATGAGACCGACCTGACCGTGCGTGAGAAATATCAGCGGATGGCGGCTGAGCAGGGCAATCAGGCGGTACATGACTGTCTGGCTAAGGTAGATCCGGCCGGAGCGGAACGTCTGCACCCGAATAATCTCAAGCGCGTCATTCGTGCTCTTGAGGTGCATGAGCAGACCGGTATGACGATCGACGAATTTAACCGCAGGAACAAGCGCCCGGAGCCAAAGTATGATGCGCTCAAGATCGGTGTTTGCCCGTCTGACCGTGAAATTCTGTATGACCGCATCAATCGCAGAGTGGATCTTATGCTGGAAAACGGTTTGCTGGAGGAGACGAAACGGCTGGTGGAACGCGGTCTGCTGACCGGCACTGCCGCGCAGGCCATCGGCTACAAAGAGCTGCTCGGCTATCTGAGCGGCGAGCAAACATTGGAAGAATGTACCGAATTGCTCAAGCGCCGCAGCAGAAATTATGCAAAACGTCAGCTTACCTGGCTGAAAAGGGATGACAGCATCCACTGGATATATTATAATAGTGGAGAAGAACTTCCTTTCGTCTTACAGGAAACGACAAAATATCTTCAAAACCACGGTGTACAATGATACCATAAATTGTAATTTCAACTGGAGGAATCATTGTGCGAAACGAAATCAACTTACAGGACAGAATGCTCAGTGCACTGCGTCAGCAGGCGCAGAACATCACCGTATTTTTAACGAACGGCTTTCAGATGCGCGGTATCGTCCGCGGATTCGACAGCTTCGTTGTGATTTTGGAGAGCGACGGAAAACAGCAAATGATCTATAAGCACGCAATCTCTACTTTGATCCCGCAGCATAGAGTCGATCTCCATGCACCGAGAGGGGAGCGTGCGGAACAGTGAACATATACGAGGTCTTTACATGGGACAACAGACAAAAAGCACAAAATCCAAGCCGCGAAAACGGCGGAATGACGGCGGAAACCGCGTTGTATTTATCATTGCGGCGGTGCTGATGGTGATTTATCTGGGCGGCCGTCTTTCTAACGCGTTTTCGGCTGCACCGGAGACCACACCGGCTCTGCATGTCACAGTTAATGACAGCTTTACGAGCGATGGCTGGTTCTTCCGCGATGAAGAACCGATCGACAATGCCACGGGCAGCTCGGTCAAGCACATCGTGTACAGCGGTGAACGCGTACAGCAGGACGCACCGCTGGCGATCATCTATTCTGATCAGGAATCTATGGATCTGAGCCGACAGCTTGATCCGCTGGAGGAACGTATTTCTCTTCTGGATACAGCGCTGCAGTCCACATCGGACAGCTCAAACATCGCAAAGCTGGATCAGGTCATCACGCTGACGATCGAGCAGCTGGCCGAGCAGGTGAAGGAGGGCAGCGGCTCTTCGGTCGCGTCTGCCGCAAGTTCGCTGCGCACGCTGTCGCTGCGCCGCGAGGCCGGCAATGTGGATACCAACGAGGTATCTGCCGAACATGACGCTTTGGTTTCTGAGCAGTCCTCGCTCGAGCATCAGCTTACCGGCCGAACCACGGAACTCACTGCATCCTCGTCTGGATATTTCTCCGAGGTAGTGGATGGATACGAGAGCATTCTCACACCATCCACACTGGATGAGATGACCGTGGAGCAGTTTGACAAGACCGTTGCGCAGCAGCCGTCTGCTGAGAACAGCAATTCGCTCGGCAAGATCGTTAAGGGATTCAACTGGTATCTGGCAGCTAAGATTCCGGCTGAGCAGGCCGAGCGTCTGCAGGTCGGTCAGGAGCTGACAGTAAACTTTACGCAGGCTTCGATGGAATCCAAAGTAACCGTGCATTCCATCAACCATCAAGGTGACAGCGATACGGCTCTGCTGGTGATGGAAGGCACAGAATTCAGCAGTGAAATGGTTTCCATGCGCGAACAGCCGATCGAAATTATCATTGCGACCTACACCGGACTCAAGGTGCCGAAGAGTGCCGTCCGTGTGCAGGAACAAACAGACAGCGACGGAAAGACCACGCAAATCCCCGGCGTGTTCATCCTGAGCGGCTCGATACAGAAATTCAAAATGATCAACGAGCTGTTTGAGGCGGACGATTATTATGTCGTCGAACAAAGTGCGACCAACTCCGATATGCTGGTCGAGCGAGACCAGGTTATCGTTCAAGGTAAAAATCTGCAAAACAATATGGTGGTGAAAACATGACGGAGCAAGAAAAGAAAGAACTGCAGGAACGCGTAAAATCTGTGATCGAGCGCGTAAACAATGCCGCCGTGCAGGCAGGGCGCGATCCCAGTGAAATTACACTGGTGGCTGCGACCAAAATGAATGACGCCGAGCGCGTGCAGGCGGCTATCGAAGCGGGAATCCGTGTGTGCGGCGAAAACCGCGTACAGGAACTGCAGGAGAAGTATGAACAGAACGCCTACGATGGCGCAGACCTTCAGTTTATCGGCACGCTGCAGACCAACAAGGTCAAGTACCTGATCGGCAAGGTTTCGCTGATTCAGTCGGTCGGCTCGGTTCATCTCGGCGAGGCTATCGCCAAGGAAGCTGAGAAGCGCGGTGTTTGTCAGGATATTCTTCTGGAGGTAAATATCGGCAGAGAAGCCGCCAAAAGCGGTCTTCCGCCCGAAGAACTGCACGATGCAATCGTAAAATTGAGCGCAAAAAAGTCGCTTCATATCCGTGGATTGATGGCAATTCCTCCCGTTGCGGATGAAAAAACAAAAAATTCAAACTACTTTACCGAAATGCGTCAAGTATTTATTGACATTTTGACGAAAAAATACGATAATGTAGATATGGATTATTTGTCTATGGGAATGACGAATGATTTTGAAACGGCGATTGCGTGCGGAGCGAACATGGTTCGCGTAGGCACGGCGATCTTTGGCAAACGGCCGTATCAGATCGTTTCGCCTTAAAACATAAGGAGGAACTTGGCATGGGTTCAATCAAAGGCTTTATTGATTGGGTAAAGGGCAGCGAGTTGGAGGACGACTACGAAGACGAGATGCCCCGTCAGAGAAACGAAGAACCTGCGATGGATAGCGAGCCATCATCTTACAATAGAAGATCCTATGACCGTTCGTACGACAGCGATGCACAGGACGCGCCTCAGGTGCGCCGTCACGATCGCAGCGATAAGGTTGTAAACATCAATACTACTACACAGTTGGCTGTGGTTCTGGTCAAGCCGGATCGCTTTGAGACGGCTGCGGAGATTGCAGATCATCTCAAGGACAAGCGTACGGTTGTCCTGAATCTGGAGCAGACCAACAAGGATATTGCCCGCCGTCTGGTGGATTTCCTCAGCGGTGTTGCGTATGCAAACGAAGGCAAGATCAAGAAGGTTGCAAACAGCACCTATATTATCACACCCTACAATGTTGATATTATGGGCGATCTGATCGACGAACTGGAAAACAGCGGTATGTATTTCTAAGCGCAGATCGTGAGTACTATCGTGAACAGCTTGGTAATATATTTCGTAGGCAGCTTATTGCGCATTCTGCAGTTTATGTTTTTTGCACGGGCAATCATGAGCTGGTTCGTACAGGGCAGCGACTCAAAAATCTACGAGTTTCTGTGCCTTGTTACCGAGCCGCTCATTCAACCTTTTCGCAGTCTGCTGAGCCGCGTGAGTGCGCTGCGAAATTGTCCGTTTGATTTTGCGTTTATGCTGGCATTTTTTGCTCTGATTGTTTTAGAGCAAATGGTATATATGCTTTAAGCCTGCCGGACAAACGGCGCTGATTTTGGTCGGGCGCAGCCCGACCATTTTTCCGTGTCAGTACGGCAAATGATATAAAGACGGAGGAAAAACATATGACGGTGCAGGAAATACAAGAAATCGGCTTTGAAAAAGCGGTTTTCGGCGGATATGACATGAAGTCTGTCGATACTTTTCTCGAGCGTGTTGCAGAGGAATTTGCAGCGATGCAGAAGGAAAACGCTGCTATGAAGGCAAAAATGAAGGTGCTGGTCGATAAAATTGAAGAGTACCGCGGTGTTGAAGAAGGAATGCACCGTACCCTGCTGACCGCACAGTCGATTGCACAGGAGACAATTGACAAGGCGAAGAAGGAAGCAGAGGAGATCATTGCTTCTGCGAAGGATGAAACCGCCAACAAGGTGAAAGACACCCAGGCGGAAATCAACACCGAGGAACAGAAACTGGAGACTGCCCGCAAGAACACTGCTGAGTTTATCGCTCATGTAGCAAAGCTGTATCAGTCGCAGGCAAGAGCATTGGCAGAGTTGGCGAAGGGCGAAAACCTCGCTCCGGTACAGCAGACTGAAGATGCAAAGAACACAAATGCGACTGGGAAGGGCGATGCACCAGTGGAAGATGCAACGCGTAAATTCGACTTCGGCGAACTGCAGTTCGGCACTGAATACGACCCGAAGGACGTTAAGTAAATAAGCGAAAGGACTGAATACTGCACAATGCAGCAGGATTACAACAATACGATCAATTTGCCCAAAACCGAATTCCCGATGCGTGCCGGTCTGCCGAAGCGCGAGCCGGGTTTTCTGGAAAACTGGGAGAAGAACGACCTCTACCATGAACTGATGAAGAAGAACGAGGGCAAGCCGCTTTTCGTTCTGCATGACGGCCCTCCGTATGCAAACGGCAATCTGCATATGGGTCATGCACTGAATAAGATCCTCAAGGATTTTATTCTGCGTTCGCGCAATATGATGGGTTATCAGGCTCCGTACATTCCGGGCTGGGATACCCATGGCCTTCCGATTGAGCGTCAGGCAATCAAGGCTTACGGCATGGATCGCAGCAAGGTTTCCACTGCGGAGTTCCGCTCCAAGTGTGAAGAGTTCGCACACGATCATGTCAATACCCAGCGTACCCAGTTTAAGCGTCTGGGCGTTATCGGCGACTGGGATCGTCCGTACCTGACCCTGACCCACGATTACGAGGCTGCTCAGATTGAGATTTTCGGCGAGATGGCTAAGAAGGGTTACATCTACAAGGGTCAGAAGCCGGTTTACTGGTGCCCACACGACGAGACCGCACTGGCTGAGGCAGAGATTGAGTACAAGGATGTTCCGTGTAAGTCTATCTTTGTAAAGTTCGCTGTAACCGATGACAAGGGTGTTATCACCAAGCTGCTTGGTACCAAGGAGAATGTATATTTCGTAATTTGGACCACCACTACCTGGACCATTCCGGGCAACCTTGCAATTTCTCTGAACCCGAACTTCGAGTACGATTTCGTTAAGGTTCCGAACGGCGAGATTTATGTTCTGGCTAAGGAACTGGTTGCTTCTGTTATGAAGACTGCCGGCATTGACAGCTGGGAAGTTCTCGCAACCGTTCTCGGCTCTGATCTGGAGCTGATCAAGACCAAGCACCCGCTGTTCGACCGTGATTCTCTGGTTATCACCGGTGACCATGTAACGCTCGATGCCGGTACCGGCTGTGTTCATACCGCTCCGGGCTTTGGTGCTGATGACTTTATCGTTTGCCAGAGGTACAACATCCCGATTATCGTTCCGGTTGACGGCAAGGGCCGTCACACCGCCGAATCCGGCAAGTACGAGGGTATGTTTGTTGACGATTCCAACGAGGTTATTCTCAAGGATCTGGATGACTGCGGCGCACTTCTCGCAACCGAGGACATCGTGCACAGCTATCCGCATTGCTGGCGCTGCAAAAACCCGATCATCTTCCGTACCACCGAGCAGTGGTTCTGCTCTGTTGATGCGCTCAAGGATGACGCAGTCAAGGCTTGTGAGGACATCAAGTGGATTCCCGGTTGGGGTCAGGAGCGCATGACCTCCATGATCCGTGAGCGTTCCGACTGGTGTATTTCCCGTCAGCGTGTCTGGGGTGTTCCGATTCCGATCTTCACCTGCAAGAAGTGCGGCAAGCCGCTGGTAAATGAGCAGACGATTAAGACCGTTGCTGATCTGTTCCGTGAAAAGGGCTCCAACGCATGGTTCGACATGACGGCTGCTGAGATTCTGCCGGCAGGCATCAAGTGTGAGTGCGGCTGCAGCGAGTTCGACAAGGAAACCGATACCATGGATGTATGGTTTGATTCCGGTTCCTCCTGGCGTGCTGTTATCGAGAACCGCGAAGGCCAGAAGACCCCGGTTGACGTATATCTGGAAGGCAACGACCAGTATCGCGGCTGGTTCCAGTCCTCGATGCTGACTTCTATTGCTACGCAGGGCAAGGCTCCGTACAAGACGGTTATCACCCACGGTATGATCGTTGATGAGGAGCGCCAGAAGATGTCCAAGTCTCTGGGCAATGGTATTGCTCCGGAGGATATCCTCAAGCAGTATGGCGCAGATGTAATGCGTCTGTGGGTTGCTTCTTCTGACTACCGTCAGGATATGCGTATTTCCAAGGACATGCTCAAGCATCTGTCGCAGAACTACCTCAAGATCCGCAACACGGCTCGCTACATTCTGGGCAACCTGTTTGACTTTGATCCTAAGACCAACGCTGTTGCATACGCAGATATGCCGGAGCTGGATAAGTGGGCACTGATGAAGCTGAACGACCTTGCTGCAAAGGTTCGTGAGGGATATGATAGCTACGAATTCCACACCGTATTCCATGCAATTCATAATTTCTGTGTTGTTGATATGTCCAACTTCTACCTCGATGTGATCAAGGATCGTCTGTACTGCGATGAGACCGATGGTCTGAGCCGCCGCTCTGCACAGACTACGATCTATCGTATCCTGAGTGCGCTGGTTCGCATGCTGTCTCCGATTCTGTGCTTTACCGCAGACGAAATCTGGCAGGCTATGCCGCACGCTGCTGAGGATGATGCTCGCAACGTAGCATATAACGAGATGCCGCAGGCTGACGAGGCTTTGTCCTTCAGCGATGAGGATCGTGCTAAGTGGGACAAGCTGACAGCATTCCGCGATGATGTAAACAAGGCTCTCGAGGGTGCGCGTACTGCTAAGACCATCGGCAAGCCGCTGGAAGCATGCGTTACTGTTTACGCTGACGCTGAACAGGCTGCATTCCTGAACGGCTGTGGTCAGGATCTGGCTGATCTGTGCATTGTTTCTGAACTTGATGTCGTTGCCGGTGACGGTGAGGGCGCTGCAAGCGAGAATCTGCCGGGTCTGAAGATTGCTGTTGCCCGCGCAGCAGGTGAGAAGTGCCTGCGTTGCTGGAAGCAGGCTAAGACCGTTGGTTCTGATGCAAAGCATCCGGGTCTGTGTGCTCGCTGTGCCAAGGTTGTAGGCTAAAAGAAGAATCCAAGGGGGAGCAGAGCCATTCTGTTCCTCCTTTTTGTTTTGGAGGTAGAAGATGCCGATTTATATTTGTGCAATCTTGCTGATGATTGCGGCAGATCAGGCAGTGAAATACTGGGCGTTTACGTCCCTGCAGGCACAGCAGACCATTCCGTTGATCAATGGTGTGTTTCACTTGACTTATATCGAGAATCGCGGTGCAGCATTCAGCCTGTTCGCGCAATTTGATTCACGCTGGATTTTTGTTGTATTGGCCATTGTGATTACAGTTGCCATTTTCACAGCGATTTACAAGAATATGCTGCAGACTCAGCTGGGCTGCTGGTCGCTGATTCTGGTAGCGGCAGGCGCACTCGGCAACGCCATTGATCGTGTAGCACACGGTTTTGTTGTCGATATGTTTGACTTCCGTCTGATTCATTTTCCGGTATTTAATGTGGCAGATATCTTCATTTGTGCAGGTGGTGTACTGTTTGTGCTATATTTTATGTTTCAGCACAAGGAAACAAGCGAAGCGGAGAAGTAACCATGAGTGAATTGCAATTTACGGTTCCGGCAGAGCAATCCGGCAAGCGTATCGACATCTGGCTGGCAGAGCAGATTGAAGGACTGACCCGCTCTGCGGCGCAGAATCTGCTGTCAGAGCAGGCAGTAAGCTGTAACGGTCAGCCACTCAAGAAAAATTACAAGCTGGTCGGCAGCGAGGCGATTACGGTTCAGCTTCCGGAGTTAAAGGAAGTAGATCTCAAGCCGGAGAATATTCCGCTGGATATTGTTTATGAGGATGCAGATATTGTGGTGGTCAACAAGCCACGCGGCATGGTTGTGCATCCGGCGGCCGGCAACTGGGACGGCACGTTGGTAAATGCATTGATGTACCACTGTGGTGACAGTCTTTCTGGCATTAACGGTGAACATCGACCGGGCATTGTGCATCGTATTGATAAGGATACCAGCGGTCTGCTCGTTGTGGCGAAAAATGACGCCGCACATCAGAGCCTGGCAGCTCAGATTGCGGCGCATACGGCGTATCGCGGCTATGAAGCGATTGTGGTTGGTTCTGTCAAAGATGATACCGGAACGGTGGATAAGCCGATTGCCCGCCACAAAACGGATCGAAAAAAAATGGCAATCGTGGAGGGCGGACGTGATGCAATCACGCATTATACTGTCATCAAACGATATAACGGCTACACATATATGGCATTTCAGCTCGAGACCGGACGTACACACCAGATTCGTGTACATATGGCATCTATTGGTCATCCGATTATCGGTGATCCGGTGTACGGACTGAAAAAAGACCGGTTTTCCAATATCGGCGGTCAATGTCTGCATGCAGCGAAGCTGACGCTCACGCATCCGAAAACAGGGGAGCGGATGGAGTTTTCGGCATCGCTGCCACAATATTTTACTGAAGTTCTTGATAAATTGGAGCGTATGCAATGAAAAAGTTTAAGGGTATGCTGCTGGCCTGCGATATGGATGGTACGCTGCTCGATGATTCAAAGCAAATTCCGGCAGAAAATTTGCGCGCATTACAATATTTTACGAAACAGGGAGGACGGCTGTCGCTTGCGACCGGCCGTTCTCCTCATGCTATTGGCACATATATAGACCAGTTGCCGGTCAATGCGCCATACAGTGTGATGAATGGTTCGTTGATTTGCGATGAAAATCGCAAGATTTTGTATTGCTCCGGCATGCCGTACGAGACGAAAGAAATGATCGAGCATGTATTGTTAAATAATTCACAATTCGGTTGCGAGGTTTTTACTGCAGAAACGGCGCTGATTCGTCAAATGAGTGATCACACGCTGCAGCACATGCACAAGCTGCATTTGGATTATCAGATGCTTTCTAATGAGCAGTTTGCAAAAAGCGCAACTGCGGACTGGTGTACGGTCAATTTTACCGGTGAACCGGCACAAATCACCGCACTTACACAGGATTTACTGATTCGATATCCGCATGTATTTGATGTGACATCCAGCATGCCGACATTCTGTGAAATCACAGCCGCTGGTGTGAATAAGGGTTCGGCTCTACGAAATATTGTTGAATACTTACCAGACGTTGAACGTGTGTTTGCTATTGGCGACAGCTACAATGATGAATCCATGCTGCAAGAAGCTCAGATTTCGTTTGCACCGGCCAATGCAGAGCCGGAAGTGCTGCAAAATGTCAATATGACGGTAAGTTCTAATAATGATTGTGCTGTGGCTGATATGATAGAGTATCTGGAGAAAATAGGATGAAAATTGTCTATAAAATAGATGGTTTATTAATTATACAAAATAAAGATTTTGTATAATTAGAGGCGCTGGCAATTACGCAGCACCTCTGCTGCGCTGACTGTTTTGTTCATAGCATGCTCATATCTTTCTGTTGGTGTTTTTGTGTGCAGTAGATTTTCTATATAGACGAAAGCGGCTCTTACAGAGCCGCTTATTTTAGTTATCCCGCATTCTTCAACCGAAACTGCTCAACCATCCGAATGAAATGCTGATGCACCGTCAAATCCTCATCTAATTCCGGATGAAATGCGGTCACGAGCATATTATCCTGCTGTGCAGCAACAATATTACTGTCAACAATGGATAGCACCTCGACATTATTTCCTACGCTCTCAATATATGGTGCGCGAATGAATGTCATCGGTATTCTCTCGCTACCGCCAAACCGATCATCCGTGAAAAAACTGCCAAGCTGTCTGCCATAGGCATTACGCTTTACGCGGATATCCATCACACTGAAGCATGGTATGCCACCATCAATCTGCTTAGCCAGCAGAATCAGACCGGCACAGGTTCCGAATACAGGAAGTCCGTTTTGAATCTGCTCACGCAGCGTATCATACAAATCCAGCTCGCGCAAGAGTTTATTCATTACTGTGCTTTCCCCACCCGGAATAATCAAACCATTCATCGGCTGATCCAAATCGCGCTTCTGGCGAATTTCGAAGTGCGGTACGCCGAGTTTATCCAGCACTGCGGCATGCTCTGCGAAGGCGCCCTGCAGCGCCAGAATTCCAACTGCCATTTTACTTGCCTCGCTCTGCCATCAGCAATGCGATTTCGTTCTCGTTAATGCCAACCATTGCTTCACCCAGATCGGTAGACAGTTCTGCAATCAGCTTTGCGTCGGTGTAGTTAGTAACCGCCTTTACGATTGCTGCAGCACGCTTTGCCGGATCGCCAGACTTGAAGATGCCCGAACCAACGAATACGCCTTCTGCGCCAAGCTGCATCATCAGTGCTGCGTCAGCCGGAGTTGCAACGCCGCCTGCTGCAAAGTTTACGACCGGCAGTCGGCCATTTTCATGCACACTTCGGAGCAGTTCAACCGGAACCTGCAGTTGCTTTGCGGCCTCAAACAGCTCATCCTCACGCAGATTCTGCACACGGCGAATCTCTGCGTTCATAGCGCGCATGTGACGAACTGCCTGCACAACATCACCTGTGCCCGGCTCACCCTTGGTACGGATCATTGCTGCGCCTTCAGCGATGCGGCGCAGAGCTTCACCCAGATCACGCGCACCGCATACAAACGGAACCTTGAACTGTGTCTTATCAATGTGGTATACATCGTCCGCCGGAGACAGCACTTCACTCTCGTCAATATAGTCGATCTCGATTGCTTCCAGAACCTGTGCCTCAACAAAGTGGCCGATACGGCACTTCGCCATAACCGGAATGGAAACTGCTTCCTGAATACCGCGAATCATCTTCGGGTCGCTCATACGGGAAACACCGCCTGCTGCACGGATATCAGCCGGAATGCGCTCCAATGCCATAACTGCACATGCGCCTGCTGCTTCGGCAATCTTTGCCTGCTCCGGTGTGGTTACGTCCATAATGACGCCGCCTTTCAGCATCTGGGCCAGTTCCTTGTTCAGCTTATATTGTACGCTCATGTCGTTCAGACTCCTTTGTTGTTTGGTGTATGAACGCATTATACGCCTAATCTGAATATGTTAAAATATTCAGATTATAATTATTTTATAATGCCAGTTTGTAAGAAATAAAGGAAAGCACGGTTTCTGTTTCTAAAACAAAATCCGTGCTTTATGCTGCTTATCAGCTGTTATATGCTGTATTTTCCTCATCAGTTACCGCGTTTGATGTATTTGGTGTGGCATTCAGATAAACCGTTGCACCTTCATCGACGCCCCAGAAAATTTCGGTATTGTTCGCATCTGAAACGCCGGTTTCCACCGCTACCAGCTGATAGCCTTCGGGGGCTTCCATGCCGTCCGGAATCGGCAGTGTATCATCGAACGGAATTTCGTTGCCGTCCTTGTCAATGAGCGTTTTGGTGAATACACCCGTACTGCCATCCGCCGTGTGAACGATAGCAGAAGTCGGTACTATCAAGCAGCTGTCCGATTCGGCAACTGCAATTTTGTAATCGACCATCATGCCGCTGGAAATCGCCTGACCTTCGATAGAATCAACCGTGATAATTGCCTTAAAAGTTGTCAGACTGCCCTGACTGCCCGTGTTCTGACTCGGCTCCGGCGAAATCGAGTCAACCACACCGGTGAGCGGCAGCTCGGAACCATCCATCGTGTACATGTTCATTGTTACCGTCTGACCAGGCTCGACAGACTGCACTTCATCTGTCGTCAGCTCGGCCGTAACAACGGTATCGTTCAGGTCGGAAACAACAACCAGAGGCTCGGTACCATCGGTCTCCTCCCCTTCTTCTGCGTTCAGTGAGGTGACAACGCCGTCAATCGAAGCCGTCATCGTAGCATCCAGAATCTCCTGCTGCAGCTTGAGAATGCGCGTCTGAATCTCGCTCACCTTGGCCTGTGCGGCTGCAGCCGTGCTCTGTGCAGCCGTGAGACTGCTTCGCGCGTCCGAAGTATCCGGCGCTGCAACATTGGAAATTGACATAATGACTGCACTGCTGCTGTATGTGCGGTTCGAGCCGTTATAGGCCGTGATTTCACCGCCGATCGGTGCCGTGATAACCTGCTCCTTGCTGTAGTCCAGCGCGCCCGAACCGGAAGAGAAAATCGTGCCAGCACTGTCACTGTTGATCGTTGCGGTAGCACTCGTTCCCTGCGCCAGTGCACCGGAAGGATTCTGCACGGTCAATACGACAAGGAAAGTACCTTTGCCGGAAGTGGAATCAATCGACGAAACCACAGCGGAAACCTGTCCGGCAGAGGTAGAGATCGTAGCCGTCTGACCGGCCTTGATATCTTTGGCATATTCCGAACTAAACTGTACAGCAAGCTGCATCTGGCTGTCGTTGACCATACGGCCGATGGTCTGATCTGCACTTACCTTCTGCCCTACCGCAAATGTGCTTGATGCGATAAACTTGCCGCTGAACGGTGCCGTAGTGCTGCTGTGGGTGTACTGGCTCTGTGCCGAGGCAATGCGGCTCTGGGCCTGCGTGATTGCTGCCTGTGCGTTGGTCAACTCACTCTGCGCGGCTGTGAATTCGGCCTGTGCCGCTGTCAGCTGTTCGCGGATTCCGGTCGGATCGACAACGACCAGCGGATCACCGGCATGCACCTCATCCCCCTCGGAAACCAGCACCTGAGAGATTTTGCCCTCAAGTCCCAAGCCAAGTTCTTCCGTATTGCGTGCAGCCGTTTCACCGCTGCCCTCGATATAAGTGCCAATATCGCCATAGGTAACGACTGCAGTCGTCGGAACTGTGTCCTCCGTGCCGGTATTGCGCGACTGAATGACAGCAAATACCGAACCGCCGACCAGCAGAATAATCAATCCTGCTGCAATGATAACGCGGACGCACTTGCTTCGATTAAATCTTTTGCGAAAGGATTCAGCTAGCTGCTCTGCCTTCTCGTTTTTTTCGTCAGCATCAGCTTTTTCGGATGCTTCTTCCAGTGCAGTATTGTCCTCCGTCTGAACGGTCTTGTCAGCAGTGTTTTCTGACATCGACGGAAGCGCCTGTGTCTGCTCAAGCTCCTGTTCATGCTTGTGTTTGCCGAAGAACTTCTTCTTGTTCTGGCTCATATTTTGATGTTCCTTTCTATGCGCTGTTCCTGTAAAACAGAGCCGTGCCCGATCTCGAAAGTTATCTCTCGATCAGAGCCTGTAAAAAGTCATGTACTTTTGCGGGCAGTTCCTCCAGCGAACCGTCGTTGAGGAATTCCGCATCATAGGTATACGCTGCAACGCCGTCATCCGAGCGGTTGCCAAGCTGTCCGCGTGCCTGCTCAAGTGTCGGTCGACGCACGAGAATGGTCTTGCAGTTTACGCCTGCCGCCTGACGGAAGCGCTCGATCTCCTCCGGCTCCCGGATATGGACGAACAGCAGTTCTGCATCATTTTCAGCAAATATCTGCAGCTGTTCTGTGCAGTAGCGGAACGGAAGGTCGTTGAATTCCGTGCAGTCTGCCTTCAGCTGCGAAAGAAAACGGCGTGCCGCCGGTGTTTTGGTGCCGTCCCATCCGGCGGCTTTGGCCACCTGCAAAATGGGTGTGATGGACGAAATGTTCTGCACCTTCCAGCTTTGCGCGGCAGCACTGCATACGGTATCCTTGCCGACACCGCCGCTGCCGTTTATGATAAACACTTGTTTGGTCAAGTAAAAGTCTCCTTCAAATGCGCATTTCTATACACTATACATTTTAGCACAGCAAATCGACCTTTACAAGCGGACAGTCTTTACAATTCTGTTAAAAAAGCGTGCCTGTTTTTGGCAGGCACGCCCGATTTCACAGGATGATGCAGATGAGTCCTCCTGCGCTTTCGTTGATGATCTTTTCCAGTGTTTCACGGATTTTACCGCGGGCATCATCCGGCATACGGCTCAATTTGTGCGACAATTCCTCACGCACGAGTTCATTGAGCGACTTTCCGAAAATATTGGTCTCCCAAATCTTCTCCGGCTGTTCCTCAAACTCGCTGAGCAGATAGTGTACCAGTTCTTCCGACTGCTTTTCCGTGCCGACGATCGGATTGACCTCGGCTTTGATGTTGGCCCGCATCATATGGATGGATGGTGCAGAAGCCCGCAGACGCACGCCATACCGTCCTCCCTGCCGAACGATTTCTGGTTCCTCGAGCGACAGCTCCTCCACCGACGGCATCACAATGCCGTAACCGGTCTGATATACCTGATCGAGCGCACCATGCAGCCGTTCGTACTGCTGTTTCACCGTAGCGAAATCCTCAAGCACATGAATCAAATCTGCGTCATCCCGAACCTGAATGCCGGTCTGCTCGCCGACAATGCCATAGAATACGGTTTCCGGTACGTCCACATGCACGACCGCCGAGCCGCTGCCGAGCGCCATATTGTCCACACTTGCCCGCTCGACGTATTCGTTCTCTTCGAGGGTACGGCATAGCTTCTGTACATCGCGCATTTTTTCTCCGCCTTCGGTGGCCGTGCGGATGCACTGGTAAATACTGTTCTGCACCGGATGATGCAGTGGCAGAGTACCGATATAACGCGGAAGGACAAAACCAATCTCGCAGACCGGAAATTCATACAGCACCTGCTGCAGAATATCTGCAATGCCGCTCTCATCCAGTTCAAGGCAGTTCACCGTAATCGGTGCAATCCCATACTGCGACTGCAGCTCGGCGCATACACCCTGTGCTGCTTCGCCGTTCGGCTCTGACGAGTTTACCAGCACGAGAAACGGCTTGCCGAGTGACTGCAGTTCCTCGATTACGCGTTTTTCTGCCGGTATATAGGATTCACGCGGCAGATCGGTAAAGCTGCCATCGGTCGTCACCACCAGTCCGATGGTAGAGTGTTCACCGATAACCTTGTGTGTGCCGATCTCTGCCGCTTCGGCCAGTGTCATGGGTTCCTCCTGCCACGGTGTAGATACCATGCGCGGTGTATCTCCCTCCATGCCGCCGAGTGCGCCCTCTACCAGATAGCCTACGCAGTCCACCAGCCGTACCCGGCATGCGCCGCCTTCCGGCAGAGCGATCTCCGCCGCTTCTTCCGGCACAAATTTGGGTTCGGCAGTCATAATTGTCCGTCCGGTGCCGGACTGCGGCAATTCATCCCGTGCGCGCTCCCGCTTGTAGGGATTCTCCATATCCGGCAGCACCATTGTCTCCATGAACCGCTTGATAAATGTGGATTTTCCCGTACGAACTGGACCGACAACGCCAATATAAATATCACCGCCGGTGCGACTGCTGATTTGATCGTAAATCTGGTTTTCCATTCTCTTCCCGCCTTTCAGTCCTGAATCGGAATCAGCAGCATGGCATTCTGCACATACTCTGCCTCTGCCGGCAAGTCATTTGCGCAGCGGATGGCCTGCTCGGTCGTATCGCAGTTTTTGGCAATGTCCCATAGCCGTTCTTCGCCGGTGATTTGCCTGAGCACCAGTGTTACGCCGTTATGTCTGCTCTCCTTTGGCTTGATCTCCAGCGCAGAGATATAGCAGAACGTCACGCGCTCCTGTGTTGCAGCAGTGCCGTTTGCGTTGACAGTCAAAAGTAATCCGCGCTCACCCGCCGCTGTGGCGCGTGCCGAAAGCGTAAGCTCTTCCGGCTCTCCGGCTTCGCTGTACGGCATGGTCAGCGGTACAATACGCTGTACCGCGCAAAGCTGCTGTTCATCACTCAAATACAGCACGCGAACACCAGCTTTGATTTGCAGCTCGCTCTCCGATACACGCTTTGCGCCGCAGCAGACCGCCTGCGCGGCAATCACATGAGATACATGCTGTGCGGTCTGCAAAGTCTCACTGCCTTCGGAGGTAAACGGCTGCGCGGATGGCATATTCTGCAATACAGGATGCTCTGCCTGCGCAGCAAGCTCCTTGCCGGGCAGATACATATCCTCGATGCAGCGCAGCCTGCGCTCCTGCCGCAGCAGTACTATTGCCTGTGCGCTGATGGTGCAGGACAGCATGCCATCGGCTTCCAATCGGCAGTCTGCCTCAGATACGGTCATCCGGACTGCAGTCAGGGCGTCTTCTTCTGCTTCCGGCAGCTCGAGAATCTGCGTGAACGGCGTGCTGCTATTCAGTACGCGCACAGCATCATCCTCCTGCATGGCAAGACAGTGCAGCACAGCTTCACCTTTCACGATGATTCTGCCATGCATGGCGCGGCACTCAGAGACCTGCATCGTGCAGTCGGTGTGCAGCAGGGACAGCTCCGCTGCATCCGCAAGCTGTATATCGTCCAGTATTGTCACCGGATAACTGCGTACCTGCTCCAGCAGCGTTATGCTCTGCAAATGGCTCAGGCATTCTATGCCGTCCAGTTCGACCGATTCCGTCACGTCGCATTCAGCTTTGCAGTAGCCTTCGGTTAAAAAGCAAAGCTGAACGCTGACGCTCACCTTGCGGCTGTTCATAGCTTCGGCATCTACTGCAGCAATGCGGCACACGGTGCTGCAGATAGATTCTGCCGTTAAACCCTCACATTCCTCAATATGCGCAAACGTGACCGGCACGGAGAGCCGACGCAATTTACCACCGTTTTCCGGTTCGTACAGTACGGTCGTCTGCACGGTGCCGGATACCAGCAGGCGGTCATTCTGTGGAGTCTGGTCCTTGATGACCGCCGTACCATACGCGCACACGATTCGTCCGATATCCGGAAACGTGTCCGGCACAATCGAATCCGCACTCTCTGTCGCCGCAGAGATATGCGCTAATTTCTTTTCGTAGTAGCAGATGCTTGTTTGATTCAGTTCCATTGATGCTGCCTCCTTTGGTTTCACCGCTGCTCCTGCATTACCATATGAAGCGCTTGCGTAAAATATGAGCAGATCGGTTTCGCTTTGCTGTCACATTTTCTATCCGAGCTGCTTATACTGGTAACAGGAGCGTGATGCGCTATGTTCTGCCGTGGTCAGGCGATCGGTCTTGCCGTATTTATGTTTGGAACAGGCTTGCTGCTAGGCAGTCTGCTCCCATCCTGTCTGCCGGTGTGGCTGATTGCACTGGCAGTGATCGCGGCAGGGCTGTTCCTGCTGCAGTGCTGAAGGAGGGTAAGGTATGATGAAGGTTGTTGTATGGAAAAGTCCCAAGTGCTTACGCGGGATCCTGTGCTGCCTGTTTCATGTAAACAGGGCATAAGAAAAAGCGCATTCGCAGATAAATCTCTGTGAATGCGCTTTTGGCTGTTTATGAAATCGTTACTTCTTTTCAGTCGTGCTGCCGAAGCCGCCGGTGCGTTCACCGTCAGCCTCATCGTCCACGGTGATACCGAACGGCAGGAAAATACCCTGTGCAAAGCCGTCGCCGGCGGCAACCGAAAGGGTCTTGCCCTTGTGATCGTCGCTGGTCATCTTAATGAGAATGTGTCCTTCATTTTTAGCCTCAAAGTAGTCGCTGTCGATAATGCCGACCGTATTGTCAAGCTGCAGACGGTGACGGAAGCCCAGACCGGAACGCGGGTACAGGCTCAGCACCCAGCCGTCCTCGATCATAACGCGGATACCGGTCGGAATAAGGATGGTCTCATGCGGAACAAGCGTAAAGCTTTCCGGCGCAAAAAAATCATAGCCGGCAGAACCCTTGGTCGCGCGGCGCGGCAGCCGGATGTTCTGATAGACCTTCTTGGCCTCATCCGCGCTGCGGCGGGTAGCCGCGCACCAGTCACGGACAAACTGTTCCTCGGATACCTTGAAAAACTGTGCGATCTGTTGCATAATTCAGCACTCCTTTTTACTTATCGTCATGCAGGACGATACTGTTAGCCGCAAGCGTGCGCGGAACGTCAATCACGCGCTGGTTGGCACTGCCGCGCCAGTGAAGCTGCGGATCGGCCTGCGCCTGTACAAAACGACCGTCGATCAGCACGTCAATCTGATCAAGAAACGGCAGCCACTTGATTTCCTCCCAGCGGTAGCCGGTATACAGCCAGATGGTCTTATCCGGAAACTTTTGCCGAATCTCGCGGCACAGCTCGCTGATCTCCTCGCGGTTGCCGGGAAAAAGCGGATCACCGCCGGAAAACGTGATGCCGGAGATATAGTCCTTGCCAAGCTCGGTGAACAGCTCAGCCTTTGCTGCCTGATCAAACAGCAGACCGCCTTCCGCGTCCCATGTGATGGGGTTGTGACAGCCGGGACAGGCATGTCCGCAGCCGGCCACCCACAGCACAACACGCAGGCCGTCGCCGTTGAGCATATCGTCCTTGGTTATATTGTGATACTGCATTCGTGTTACATACTCTTTCTTTCAGCAATTTCGGCCATCTTGGCATCGTTCAGGCGCGTATCGCCCTTCACGCGAGAGTAGGAAAGATAGCCGTTCATTCTCTCGATTTTGGTAAGGTTGCGGCTGCCGCACTTCGGGCAGACGTCCATGGAAAGCTCCTCATGACCGCAGTCATCGCAGTACGCGAGTGAAAGATTGACACCCTCATAGAAGCCCTTTGCCATGGCGCGGCGCACCAGAGAGCGAATCGCCTCATGGTTGTAGTCAATCGGGTACTTGACATACTGGATCTTGCCGCCGTTGCACAGATTCCAGAAACGCCCCTCAAGATCCTGCTTCTGAATCGGTGTCAGGTCCTCGGTAACGTGGCAGTGGAAGCTGTTGGAGACATACGGACGATCGGAAACACCCTCGATGATGCCGTATTTCTTGCGGAACTGCTCGACCTGCAAACCGCACAGACTCTCTGCCGGTGTACCGTAGATAGCATACAGATTGCCGTCCTCATTCTTGAACTGCTCGACCTTATCGTTGATATACTGCAGTGTTTCGAGGGCAAACTGACCGTCCTCGGCAAGCGATTTGCCGTTGTACAGCTCCTGCAGCTCGTTAAGTGCAGTAATGCCGAACGACGCGGTAGCGGTTTTCATGATCGGCTTGATCTTGTCCGACGGCTTGAGGTGTCCGCCGTAGAAACCGCCCTCGCAGTACGCCAGCGGATTGGTAGATGCACGCATCTCCCCCAGGTACGCATAGGTGCGGATATGCAGCTTGCGGATAAGCTCCAGATAATAGTCGAGTACCTCGTGGAACGGACGGTTCTCCTGCTGTGCCTTAGCGTAGATCATCGGCAGGTGCAGCGATACCGCACCAATGTTCCAGCGGCCGACAAATACCGGCTTGTCGTTCTCGTCCGCAGGCTTCATGCCGCCGCGCTCGAACCACGGAGACAGGAACGCACGGCAGCCCATCGGGCTGACGATCGCGCCGTACTTTTTGTACATACTCGGCACATAACCCTCACCGGTGAGCGAAAGCCAGTCCGGGTACATCGCGCGGGACGAGCACAGGATGCCGGCTTCGAATACGTCCTCGAGCGGCTTGCCGGGTCCGTGCAGATTTTCGTCATACAGGAATACGATCTTCGGGAACAGTACGGGCTTCTTCTGGCCCTTTTTGCCCTGACCCTTGCGGCGCACGTTCAGCATGGTGATGGAGGCCAGCTTTGCGAATCGGCCCGTGCCGGTGCCCATCGTCATAGTGATGAACGGATAGTCGCCGCGGCTGGATGCTACCGTGTTGAACTTGTATTCCCAGCCCTGGAAGCCCTGCTCAAAGTCGTTGAGAATGTCCGCCATAACTTCCTTCTCGACCGTATCAGCATCCAGACCCAGACGAGTATACTTCTCGGTCATCATTTTGTAGCTGCGCTCGGCATACGGCTCGAGCAGCAGATCGACCGACGGCACGGTAAAGCCGCCGTACTGCTGGCTCGCCGCAGACAGCACGATATCGCCGATCACGTCAAATGCAACATTAAGTGTTTTCGGCTCGTTGTACCACAGATTGCCCATTTCAAAGCCGTCCTTGAGGACACTCGCTACATCAAACAGGCAGCAGTTCATCGTATCGCGGCGCGCCGACATGTCGTGGACGTAAATGTAGCCGTCCCGACAGGCCTGCAGTTCCTCGGTGTTCATAAAGAACTTCTGGTACAGCTCCTTATTGAGCTGATTGAAGATCAGGCTGCGCTTGGTGGAGACCAGCGCGGAATCCGTGTTGGAATTTTCCTTATCGCCGATATACATGATAGACTGGCTTTTCTGGTATACGCTGTCCAGCATGCCGACAAAATCCTGCTTATAGTTGCGGTAGTCGCGGTAGCTTTTGGCAACCTCCGGCCGCACCGACTCAAGCGCAGACTCGACGATATTGTGCATTTGCCAGATCTGAATCTCGGTCATGTGATGGTCACGGATATAACCCTCAACATGATTGCAGATCGACTTCAGCTCATCCTCTGTAAAGTTGTAGAGGACTCGGTTTGCCGACTTATTGACGGCGATAACAACCTTCTGGATGTTAAACGGTTCTTTGGTGTGATCCTTTTTGACAACTCGGACCATGTGTTGTTCTTCCTCTCTAAATTTCATACGTTCATTATTATATCATATTGTCCGACAAAAAGCGAACAAAAAAGTACTGCCGTTTACAGGCAAAGTGTAAAAGTACATACCCATATATCATGTGCTGCTATTGCATTGTACCATACAAGATATAGATTTGGAAGGATAAAATTCGACAAAAATATCATATATAATTTTTGCGAAAATAATTCTTTGCATAAAATCGTCGGTTTTGCTTGCGGGTCTGCCGACTATCCTCTATAATAGAGGTAGCGATCCTGACAGTAAGCCTCTGCGTCCGCAGATTCTGCATGAAAGGAGCCGTCCATATTGTATTGCAGCGTTTTCTGCACGGAAGCGCCGTTTATATCTGTACCGGACTGCGTCTTTCAGAGGACGCAGTTATTTTTTATTCCGAGGTGTTTTTATGCAAACAAGAGTTGCCGTAATGGGAATCGTGGTAGAGAACACGGATTCTGTGGAACGGCTCAATACCCTGCTGCATGAGTACGGCAGCTATATCATCGGGCGCATGGGTATTCCCTATCGAGCGCGCAATATCAACATTGTGTCCATCGCCATTGATGCGCCGCAGGATGTGATCTCGGCTTTGTCCGGCAAGATCGGCAATCTGGACGGTATCAGCGTCAAGACCGCATACTCCAATGTGCAGAGCGATGAATAAGGCGAAGCAACTCATTGACCGGCTGGAAGCGCAGCACAGCCTGTCAGTAGAGGAATACGAATATCTGATTGAAAACCAGAGCGACGAACTGGCGGCCTATGCCGCGGAGAAAGCGTTTGCTTTGCGAAAACAGGTATACGGTACGGATGTGTACATTCGCGGACTGATCGAAATCGGCAATATCTGCCGCAACGACTGCTATTACTGCGGTATCCGGCGTTCCAATCCCGCATGTGACCGCTACCGACTGACCGAGGCGCAGATACTGGACTGTACCCGGGAAGGTTATGCGCTCGGCTTCCGCACTTTTGTCATGCAGGACGGCGAGGACAGCGCATTCTCAGTCGATGTGGTTTGCCATCTGGTACGACAGATCAAAGCCGAGTTTCCGGACTGTGCAGTAACGCTGTCGCTCGGAGAGTTCCCTCGTGAAGCCTATCAGGCGATGTTCGACGCAGGCGCGGACCGTTATCTGCTCCGCCACGAAACGGCCAACAAGGCGCATTATGAAAAGCTGCATCCGGCGCAGATGTCGTTTGACAACCGCATGCGCTGCCTTCGTGATTTGAAAGACATCGGCTACCAGACCGGCTGCGGCTTTATGGTCGGCTCGCCGTATCAGACGGCGCGGACACTCGCTGAGGACTTAAAGTTCATCGAAGAATTTCGGCCGGAGATGTGCGGTATCGGCCCGTTTATTCCGCAGAAAGACACACCGTTCCGCGATTTTCCGGCAGGAACGTGTGAGCAGACAGTGTATCTGCTGTCACTGCTGCGGCTGATCCAGCCGAATTTGCTGCTGCCGGCCACAACGGCGCTCGGCACCATCCGTCCGGACGGCCGCGAGCGCGGACTACAGGCTGGTGCAAACGTAGTGATGCCCAATCTGTCTCCGCTTGGGGTGCGAAAAAAATATGCACTGTACGACGGCAAACTATGCACCGGCGAGGAGGCTGCACAGTGCATCGGCTGCCTGTCGCGCCGTGTGGCGTCGGTCGGCTGCCGGATTGTTACCGCACGCGGAGATATTATCCGATAAGTGATACATTTTAAGGGACTCTGACGGAAAGAGTAATCTTCTGACCGCAAGATAAGAAAGGAAAACAAAAAATGGCTCAGTACAACCCGAAATCACTCCATGCAGAGGAGTTTATCAACCATGAGGAAATCCTTGAAACGCTGAAATACGCCGAGGAGAACAAACACAACATCGAGCTGATCGACAGCATTCTGGAAAAGGCCCGTCCGCAGAAGACCGCCACCGGCGTACACTGTGCCGGTCTGACGCATCGCGAAGCCTCCGTGCTGCTGGCCTGCGATATTCCCGAAAAGATCGAGCAGATGTATCAGCTGGCCGAGGAGATCAAGCTGGCGTTCTACGGCAACCGTATTGTTATGTTTGCGCCGCTGTATCTGTCGAATTACTGCGTAAACGGCTGTGTTTACTGTCCGTATCACGCGAAAAACCGCCATATCACCCGCAAAAAGCTGACGCAGGAAGAGGTTGCCCGCGAGGTTATCGCGCTGCAGGATATGGGTCACAAGCGTCTTGCCATTGAGGCTGGTGAGGACCCGGTCAACAACCCGATTGAGTACATTCTCGAGTGCATCAACACCATTTACTCCATCAAGCATAAAAACGGTGCGATTCGACGTGTTAACGTCAACATTGCAGCGACCACAGTCGAGAACTACCGCAAGCTGAAGGACGCCGGCATCGGCACTTACATTCTGTTTCAGGAGACCTACCACAAGCAGAGTTACCTCAAGCTGCATCCGGCAGGTCCGAAGCACGATTACGACTACCACACCGAAGCAATGGATCGCGCGATGGACGGCGGTATCGACGACGTTGGTCTGGGTGTTCTGTTCGGTCTGGAGATGTACAAATACGAGTTCGCCGGTCTGCTCATGCACGCCGAGCATCTGGAGGCTGTACACGGCGTTGGCCCGCATACTATCAGCGTACCGCGTATCAAGCGCGCGGACGATATTGACCCGGATGTATTCGACAACGGCCTGAGCGACGAGCTGTTCGCAAAGGTTATCGCGTGCATCCGCATTGCCGTCCCGTACACCGGCATGATCATCTCCACCCGCGAGAGCCAGCAGGTGCGTGAGCGGGCGCTTGGTCTGGGTATTTCGCAGATCAGCGGTGCTTCCCGTACTTCGGTCGGCGGCTATGAGGAAGAGGAGCGTCCGCACGACTCTGAGCAGTTTGATGTATCCGATCAGCGCTCGCTCGATGAGGTTGTTCACTGGCTCATGCAGCTTGGGTTTATTCCGTCGTTCTGCACCGCCTGCTACCGTGAGGGGCGCACCGGCGACCGTTTCATGAGCCTGTGCAAGAGCGGCCAGATCCTCAACTGCTGCCACCCGAACGCATTGATGACACTCGCGGAGTATCTGGTCGATTACGCAAGCGAAGACACCAGGCGCGTCGGCATGGAGCTGATTCAGGAGGAACTTAAAAAAATCCCGCGCGATAAGGTACGCGAAATTGCAGCCGAGCATATCAAGGATATCTGCAGCTCCAACCGCCGTGATTTCCGCTTCTAAGGAGGGTTTCCTATGGGACTGAACGCACAGCCCTCCGGTGAGCGCGTACACATCGGCTTTTTCGGCCTGCGCAATGCGGGCAAATCCAGCGTGGTAAACCGCGTGACCGGACAAACACTGTCCATTGTTTCCGATGTCAAGGGCACGACCACCGATCCGGTGCAGAAGGCGATGGAACTGCTCCCTATCGGTCCGGTGGTTATCATCGACACGCCGGGCATTGATGATGAGGGCACGCTCGGTGAGGAGCGTGTCCGCCGGGCGCTCCGCGTGCTGGAAAAGACGGATATTGCGGTTCTTGTCACGGACAGCACGCGCGGTTTGCAGCCTGCCGAGCAGGAGCTTATCGAGCTGTTCCACAAGCGGGAGATTCCGTTTGTCATCGCGCACAACAAGGCGGATTTGACTTCGGTTCCTGCCGCCATGCCGGAAAACGAGATTTACGTCAGCGCAGCAGCCGACAGCAACATCCGTGAACTCAAGGAACTGATCGCACGAGCCGTCAAGCCGACCGAGCCGGAAAAACGTCTGGTTGCTGACCTGCTTGCGCCGAATGACACAGTCGTACTGGTCGTGCCGATCGACTCAGCCGCACCGAAAGGCCGGCTGATTCTCCCGCAGCAGCAGACCATCCGCGATGTTCTGGAAGCAGGCGCAATTTCGCTTGTCACCCGCGAAACCGAGCTGACCCGCACGCTGGAATCCCTGCGTGAGCCGCCGCGGCTGGTTATCACGGACTCGCAGGCGTTCGGCATTGTGGACAAGCTGGTGCCGAAAAATGTCCAGCTGACCTCGTTCTCCATCCTGTTTGCCCGATACAAAGGCAATCTGCGGCAGGCGATTCTCGGTGCTGCACAGCTGAATTCTTTGCAGGATGGCGATACTGTGCTCATCTCCGAAGGCTGCACGCATCACCGCCAGTGCGGCGATATCGGCACGGAAAAACTGCCGAACTGGATTCGCAGATTTACCGGTAAGGATGTGCAGTTCTCGTTTACCGCGGGTAATGAGTTTCCTGAGGACGTGAGCAAGTATGCACTTGTCGTGCACTGCGGCGGCTGCATGCTGAACGAGCGGGAAATGCAGTATCGTCTGCGGCACAGCGCCGAGCGGAATGTGCCGATGACCAACTATGGCATTGCCATCGCTCATATGCACGGCATTCTCGATCGTGCGCTTGCTCCGTTCCCTGATCTGCATCAGGCATGGAGCAGCACCGCAAACGGATAAAACATGGGGCGCGCTGAAAACAGCGCGCAAGAAAAGACGAGTAAGTTTCTCCGAATGGGGTTTGCTTACTCGTCTTTTTGCTTTAGATTAAAGTGTGAAACAACACCGGTGCAGTGTAAATGAGTGCAGGGGCAAGAAGCCTTCTTCGGCCTTTCGTCCCTGTGTTCTTTGCGCTTTTTTCTGATTACATTTTGAAAGATTGAAATGCTTGATCTGCACCGAGAATGTGCCGCAGTTCACGCATGCCGGTTCTCCCAATCCGCAATGCGGTGCTGCAGCGGACCGGAACCGTGACCAAGATCCAGCTTGAAGTCAATGCAGGCGGTCAGATACCGCTTGGCCCGCTTGACGCTGCCGATGAGCGACACGCCCTGTGCCAGGCCGCATGCAATTGCACTGGATAGCGTGCAGCCGGTACCGTGTGTGTTCGGGTTGTCAATACGCGGCGCGGGAAGCCAGTGCATTTCTGTGCCGTCAAACAGCAGATCATCTGCACAGTCTGCCAGATGACCGCCCTTGACCAGAACAGCGCCGCCGGTCTTGCCGACGATTTCGCGTGCCGCCTGCTCCATATCTTCACGATTGGTGATGTTATGGCTGCAGACGGCGGCTGCCTCATGCAGATTAGGCGTTACCAGAGTGCACAGTGGGAACAGCTCCTCCTGCAGAACCTTTGCCGCATCGTGATGTAGCAGCGCGGTACCGCTTGAGGACATCATCACCGGATCGAGTACGATATTTTGGGCGTGGTACGCCTTCAAGCGCTCCGCTACTGTGTGAATAATCTCTGCGTCATACAGCATACCGACCTTGATAGCATCCGGTCGAATATCGTCAAACACACAGTCAATTTGTTTGCCAACCAGTTCAGCGGAAACCGGCTGCATACCGAATACGCCAGTGGTATTTTGTGCACACACGACAGTGATAACGGCCATGCCATACACGCCGAAGGCTTCAAAGGTTTTCAGGTCGGTCTGAATACCTGCGCCGCCTGTCGGGTCGGTGCCTGCAATGCTGAGAACGGTTTTCATGTTAGTTTTCCTCCAATCCTGTGCCGTCAAAGGCGGGAATAAAGCTCTCGCTGATGGATTCATCTTGCTGAAAAAAGCCGCCGAGTCCAAGCTCACCAAACAGCGTACAGGCATCTGCGTACTCCTCTGCGGTGATGGTGCGGTCAAGCTCGGGATAATCCTGCATATCAAACGGCGTGTATTGCCGCATAAGGCTGACAAGCACGTTGTCGCCCCATCGAGAGGCAATATCACGAAGCACCTGCGCGGTGTCGCCGGCCAGTCCGGGCAGCATCAAATGCCGGATGACGGTGCCGCGCTTCAGCAGACCATTTTTATCAAACTGCGGTGCACCTGTCTGGCGCACCATTTCATCAATAGCCGGAACGGCGAACTCACGGTAATCCTCCGCATGCGAGTACAGACCTGCATAGTAGCTGCTGTAATACTTGTAATCCGGCAGATAGACGTCAATGTGACCATCGAGCAGCTGCAGCGTTTCCACCTGCTCATATCCGCTGGAATTGTATACAACAGGAAGCGAAAACCCCTGTTTCCGGGCAATTTGCAGCGCTTCGATAATTTGCGGCACATAATGGGCGCCGGTAACAAGGTTGATGTTATGCGCACCTTTTTTCTCCAGAGAGAGAAAGGTTTTCGCCAGTGCATCTGCCGTAATGTTCTGTCCCTCGGCCTCTCTGCGGCTGATCTTGCGGTTTTGGCAGAACACACAGCCGAGCGAGCAATGAGAGAAAAACACCGTGCCCGAGCCATTTGTACCCGAAATCGGCGGCTCCTCCCACATATGAAGCGATGCGCGTGCAGCTTCGATTTCGATGCCTGCACCGCAGGCTCCGCGGCTCTTTGTGCGGTCTGCGCCGCAGGCGCGCGGACACAGCTGACAGTTCTTAAGCATATCGGTCAAAATAATCCCTCCGATACGTTATATTATATCGTATTTTTGTCTGGAAATAAAGTAGAGAAATGTGATATAATAAACACTACGGCTTTGGAACGTATAGAATTTTCACGCGGATCAAAATCGTGTCTTTTTTATTAAACAGAAATACGAGTAGAAACATAGGAGATGCAACATGAAGGTTTCCCAACTTTTGAATCAGGATAAAGTAACCCTTTCTTTTGAGGTATTCCCGCCCAAGACCAGCAGCAGCTATGAGTCTGTCGCACACGCAACACAGGAGATTGCGGCGCTGCGTCCGGACTTTATGAGCGTTACATACGGTGCAGGCGGCGGCACGAGCGAACACACTGTCAACATCGCGGCAGATCTCAAGAAGAAGTATGATGTTACCGTTCTGACCCATCTGACCTGTGTTTCCTCTACCCGTGAGCACGTTGCAGCGATGGTAAAAAAGTATAAGGATGCCGGTATCGAGAATATTCTTGCGCTGCGCGGTGATATTCCGGAGGGCGGTGCTCCGCATTCTGACTACCACTATGCCGCTGAACTGGTACGCGATATCAAGTCGCAGGGCGATTTCTGCGTCGGCGGCGCCTGCTACCCGGAGGGTCACGTTGAGGCAGCCAATAAAACCGAGGATATTCTGCACCTCAAGGAAAAAGTAGACGCAGGCTGTGAATTTCTGACCACGCAGATGTTCTTTGATAACAACATCATGTACAACTTCCTGTACCGTATCCGAGAAAAGGGCATTACGGTTCCGGTTGTTGCAGGCATTATGCCGGTGACGAATGTCAAGCAGATCAAGCGCATCACTTCCATGTCCGGCACCTACCTGCCCGAACGCTTCAAGGCCATCGTTGACCGTTTCGGTGACAATCCGGCGGCTATGAAGCAGGCGGGCGTTATCTACGCGACCGAGCAGATCATCGACCTGATTGCAAACGGCGTCAACCATATCCATGTTTACTCGATGAATAAGCCGGAAATTGCCGCAGGCATTCAGTCCAGCCTGTCGGAGATTCTCAAGTGATTGAACTGGACAGATCGGAAGCCATCCGCTACATGGGTTATCACGGCACGCAGCCGGATGAGGCTGTGCAGGCCAGCCTGACACGATGCGGTGAAGCACTGCAGCAGGTGGCGGAACCTAAGTCGATCTACCGCGTGTTTCCGCTGCAGCATATTGACGCGCAAACGCTCGAGATCGCAGATGTACAAATTCACAGCAAAAATCTGGCACGCAATCTGCAGGGCTGCAGCGAGGTCTGCCTGATGGCAGCAACGCTCGGCATCGGACCGGATCGCCTGATTGCCCGCGCGTCTGCAGTTCGGATGAGCGACGCGGTGATCTATCAGGCGGCGGCAGCGGCTATGGTCGAGACCTATTGCGACGAGGTCAACGAACGCATCCGGCAGGACGCAGCGCAGCGCGGCATGTACTGTCGGCCACGGTTCAGTCCCGGTTACGGCGATTTTCCGATCGCACACCAGCGGGATTTCAGCCGCCTGCTGGATACGCCGCGCAAAATTGGCTTGACCGTGACCGAAAGCTGTCTGCTGGCACCCATCAAGTCGGTAACGGCGGTGATCGGTCTGTCTGAAACACCGCAGCCGTGTCACCGCAAGGGCTGTGAGGAATGCGGCAAGACGGATTGCGCTTACAGGAGATGAAAAGAATGAAACTGACCGAACGACTGGGAAAAGAATGGATATTTTTCGATGGCGGCATGGGCACCATCCTGCAGGAGCACGGCTTAAAAGCCGGTGAACTGCCGGAAACGTGGAACCTGTCCCATCCGGATGAGATTATTGCGCTGAACCGCAGCTACTTTGAAGCCGGCTGTGATGTGGTGAACACCAACACTTTCGGTGCAAATGCCCTCAAATATCCGGATAACCTGCAGGAAATCGTGCAAGCTGCGGTTTCGCATGCAAAAACCGCGCGTCAGCAGGCAGGCCGAGAGGATGCCTATATCGCGCTTGACATCGGCCCGACCGGCAAGCTGCTCCAGCCGATGGGCGACCTGCCGTTTGAACGGGCGGTCGAGCTGTTCGGAGAAACCATTCGCATCGGTGCGGCGGCGGGCGCAGACCTCGTGCTCATCGAAACCATGAGCGACAGCTACGAGGCCAAGGCGGCTGTGCTGGCTGCCAAGGAAAACTGCGACCTGCCTGTGCTCGTAACGCTGATTTTCGATGAAAAAGGCAAGCTGCTGACAGGCGGCACGGTGGATTCCACGGTTGCCATGCTCGAGGGCTTGCGCGTAGACGCGCTCGGCGTTAACTGCGGTCTTGGTCCGAAGCAGATGCATCCCATCATCAAACGTCTGACCGAGGTCAGCTCGCTGCCGATCATCGTCAACCCCAATGCCGGTCTGCCGCGCAGCGAAAATGGCAAGACGGTATTCGATATCGCGCCTGCTGAGTTCTCCGACCTGATGGAAGAAATCGCAGGCATGGGCGTGCAGGCACTTGGCGGCTGCTGCGGCACTACGCCGGAGCATCTGCGGCTGACCATCGAAAAGTGCCGCAAAGTACCGTTCCGACCGCCGGTAGCCAAGCGCCGCACGGTGGTCTCCTCGTTCTCGCAGGCCGTGGAGATCGGTCCGAAGCCGGTTATCATCGGCGAGCGTATCAACCCGACCGGCAAGAGCAAATTCAAGGCAGCTCTGCGCGAGAATAACATCGAGTACATCCTCGGTGAAGGCATGGCGCAGGAGGACAGCGGCGCACATATTCTTGATGTCAACGTCGGTCTGCCTGAAATCGACGAACCCGTGATGATGGAGCGCGTTGTTACGCGCCTGCAGAGTGTTATCGCGCTGCCGCTGCAGATTGACACCTCGGATACCATCGCAATGGAGCGCGGCATGCGCCTGTACAACGGCAAGCCGATGATCAATTCGGTCAGCGGCAAGATGGAGAGCATGGAAGCTGTGTTCCCACTTGTACGTAAGTACGGCGGTGTTGTTGTTGGTCTGGCACTGGATGAAAACGGCATTCCGTCCACGGCAGAGGGCCGCATCCGGATTGCAAAGAAGATTTACGATACAGCAGAGAAATACGGTATTCCACATGAGGATATCGTGATTGACGGTCTGGCGATGACCATTTCGTCAGACAGCGGTTCGGCTCTCGTAACGCTTGAAACGCTGCGCCGCATTCGTGATGAGCTGCACGGTCACTCGATTCTCGGCGTATCGAACATTTCGTTCGGTCTGCCGCAGCGTGAGATTGTCAACTCGAACTTCTTCACAATGGCGATGCAGAGCGGTCTGTCCTGCGCGATCATCAACCCGAATAACGAGGCGATGATGAAATCGTATCGTTCCTATCTGGCGCTGGCCAACCTGGATGAGCAGTGCGCAGGCTATATTGCGGCCTACGGCAACCAGCCGGCAGCGGCTCCTGCGGCAGCAGGCGGCACGGCGATGCCGCTTGCGGAGAGCATTGAACGCGGCCTGCGTGAACGTGCGATCGACGCGGCAAAGGAAATGCTGCAGACGGTTCCGCCGCTCGAGGTTGTCAACAACGAGCTGATTCCGGCGCTTGACCGCGTCGGCAAGGGCTTCGAGAAGGGCACCGTGTTCCTGCCGCAGCTGCTCATGAGCGCAGAAGCAGCCAAGGCGGCTTTCGAGGTCGTAAAGGACGCGATGAAGGGCGAGAGCCAGCAGATCAAGGGCAAAATTATTCTTGCGACCGTCAAGGGAGATATTCACGATATCGGCAAGAATATTGTCAAGGTTCTGCTGGAAAACTACGCCTATCAGGTGCTCGACCTCGGCAAGGACGTTCCGCCCGAGGTGATCGTTGATACCGCTATCAAGGAAGATGTTCCGGTGGTCGGTCTGAGTGCGCTGATGACGACAACGGTTGTCAGCATGGAAGAGACCATTAAACAGCTGCGTGAGAAAAAGCCAGGCACCAAGGTCGTTGTCGGCGGTGCCGTGCTCACACAGGAATACGCAGATTCCATCGGCGCGGACTGCTACGCGAAGGACGCTATGGCAACCGTGCATTATGCGGATTCCGTATTTGGCGTATAAGATAAGAAAAAGAGACTGTATCGGTGATACAGTCTCTTTTTTATGAAATTAAGCGGCGTCTTCGAGTTCTTCAAGCGCCTCCTGCTTGGTGTCGGCAGAGAAAAGAAACGCGCCGGTTCCGTCATATACTTCAATGTGTCCGTTTACATATTCGAGAGTGCAGTTCATCTTGCGCATCTCCTTTCCTTTTGTTGTACATAGTATAACAAAAGGAAAGTACGTTAAACGGTACTTAGTCTATGAATTTGTGAATCTGCTTTTCAAACGCTTCACAGACCTCCGGTGGGTTTACAATGCGTACATCGCCTTCCAGACTGAACACCCAGGAAAAAAACTGTGGACTGACGACAACATCCACATCCAGATAAAAATGTTCGTTATCCGCCGGAAACAGACGCAGACTGCTGCCGAAGCGGTCGAGCATGACACCGATAAAGCGGTTCAGGCATTTCAGCTTCACGGTTTTCTCCTCGCCGGAGAACATGCCGAACACCTTACGGGAGTAGGCTGCCGCATCAAACCGATCATCGAACAGCTGTTTACCCTCACGAGGCAGGTCGGTCTGCACAAGTGAATCCATCTTATCTACGCGGTAGTGGCGGATTTCACCGGCATCGTGATCGAAGGCAATCAGATAGTAATTTTCATTGTCCCACGTCAGTGCCCACGGACTGACGCGGTAGCGCGCACCATCTCGGCGGTACTGCTTTTGAATGCGCGGACTGGCAGAGAAATTCAGCACCCAGTTGAAATAGCGAAACATAATCTGGACATTGTTGGATATGGCCGCATGCAGCGCATCAATATTGTAGTAAATCTGCTCATTAAGCGTTTTCACACGTTCGGAAACATACACCTGACGCTGGAGCGTATGTGCTTCATGGTCACTGGTGAGGTGCTCGATTTTGCCGATGAGCTCGTTGGATTTTTTCTCGGTGATAAAGCGGGAGCACTGAATTGCATCCACGAGCAGCTTGAGCTCGGGCAGTTCAAACTCGCGCGACGCGACGTAATAGCCGCCGCCGGTACCTCTCTGACAAATTACATCCAGACCAAAATTCTGGAGTGCTTCGATGTCTGAATAAATGCTTTTGCGCTCAGCGGTAATGCCGCAGCGCTCGAGCGCCGCACGCAGTTTATCTGTGGTGAGTTTATGGTTCTCATCCGTTCGCTGCAGCAGGATTTGGTATAAATACAGCAGCTTCAGCTTTTGATTCGGATTTTTAGACATGGTTAGCCTCCCATTCAGAAAGCGCGTTTTGATACGCCGAAAGCGTGGTTCCATCAAAGCAGATCATGCTTACCTGCTCAATTTCTGCATGAGTTGAAAGATATTCCTCAATCGTACGGATAGCGATTTCAGCGGCACGATTCAGCGGAAAGCGATACACACCGGTGCTGATGGACGGAAACGCCACGGTTTTGCAATTTAATTCAGATGCAATGCGCAGGCAGTTTTGATAGCAGCCTGCCAGCAGTACCGCCTCACCCGCATGTCCACCGCGCCAGATCGGTCCCGGCGTATGAATAACATACCGACAGGGCAGACGGTATGCTCGTGTTGCTTTGGCTTCGCCGGTCCGACAGCCGCCGAGCGTACGGCATTCCGCCAGCAACTCCGGTCCTGCCGCTCGATGAATGGCACCGTCCACACCGCCGCCGCCCAGCAGGGACGTGTTGGCGGCGTTTACGATCGCATCTGTCGTGCATTGGGTAATATCTCCGCGCTGAATAAAAATTCGGCTCATCAGCCATGCCCCTTCCATTAAGTTGTTGGCTTTATTATACGTTGTTTTTCCGAAAATTGCAAGTTTGACGCCAATTGCAGAATGCGTTATAATAAATACAGTATCACAGCAGGCGAGGAGAGCGCAGCAATGGACAAGCCGATGAACGAATACGCCGCAGACGCACCGCGCGTTTTGCGGGATTTTTTAACCTATATTTCCACAATACGCGGCAAATCCGCAAAAACCGCACACGAGTATTATCTTGATCTGCGGCTGTTTTTTCGCGTACTCAAGCACAACAAAGGCGCAGTCGATAAAAATCTTCCGCTTGATGAGATCGACATCAGCGACATTGATCTGGATTTTATCCGTGATATCACGCTGTCGGACACCTATGATTATCTGGAATACATGGCGCAGAGCCGCCCAACTCAGCAGAACAGCAACCACACCAATTACGGATTGAGTGTCAACTCGCGTGCACGCAAGGTCTCTGCGATACGCGCGTTTTTTCGGTATTTAACCGATAAACAGCATGTTTTAGAGGTCAATCCGGTCAGCGGACTGGAAGCGCCGACTGTCCGTAAATCTCTGCCGACTTATCTTACAACGGACGACAGCGTGCGGCTTCTGGAATCCGTCACCGGCCCGTATGCCGAGCGAGATTACTGCATCCTGACGTTTTTCCTTAACTGCGGCATGCGTGTTTCCGAACTGGTCGGACTGAATCTGACCGACTTCAAGGACGATACCGTGCGCGTGCTCGGTAAGGGCGGCAAGCAGAGGACGGTATTTCTCAATGATGCGTGTCTTGCCGCACTCGAGCAGTATCTGCCCAAACGCCTGGAGCCGAACGAGCAGGACGCGGACGCGCTGTTTGTCAGCAAAAAGCGCAACCGTATTAACGCACAGACGGTCAAGTGGCTGGTAAAGAAATATATCGGTCAGGCCGGTCTCGATCAGAAAAAATACTCTGCGCACAAGCTGCGTCACACAGCGGCAACGCTCATGTACCAGAACGGCGTGGATATCCGCACACTGCAAAGCATTCTTGGTCACTCGAGTGTGGATACGACCATGATCTACACCCACATCGAGAATGAAAACATGCGCGAAGCTGCGGCAAGGAATCCGCTGGCGGAAATCCGGCCGAACGGTGAGCGTGTGCCTGTAAAACAGCCGAAAAACAGCGATAAGTAACATAAAAGGGTGCGCTGCAAAATAGTGCGTAAGAAAAGACGGGTAAGTTTCCCCGAAAGGGATTGCTTACTCGTCTTTTTGCTTTATGATTAGGTGTGAAACAAGATCAAACCACCCATTTTTGAAAACAAACGCAGGGACGAAATGCCTTATGCGACCTTTCGTCCCTGCGTTCTTTGCGGACCTGTTCTGCAACAGACTCTTTGTTTTTTTATTACAGCTGCATCTCCAGCGCGGCATCACAGTACGGACAGCGGTCACCGACCTTGCCGTGCAGCGGTACATACAGCTCGCTTCGCGTAATGCACTTGTGGTTGGAGCAGCGGATGCCAGGATCTGCACCGATTTCATGATGACCGGCACGCTCGAACGGCAGCTTGGACAGCGTCAGCAGCAGTGCCATACGGCCGAACATGCCAAACCGCGCCTGACGGAAGTAGACCGCACGCGGATCATCATCCACGTCCTGTGCAATCTCATCAACACGCGGCAGCGGATGAAGCACCAGCATGTCCTTCTTGGCGCGCTTCATCTTCTCAGCTGTCAGCTGATAATTGCCTTCAAGGTTTGCGTACTCCTCTGCCGTGACAAAGCGCTCGCGCTGAATGCGAGTCATGTACAGCACATCCAGCTCGGGCAGAACTTCATCAATGCTGTCTACCTCGCAGAACGGCATATTGTTGTCTTTCAGGAATTTTACCATATAGTCCGGCAGCTTGAGTGCATCAGGTGCGATCAGATAAAACTGTACATTATGATACCGCTGCAGGAAATGCAGCAGAGAATGCACGGTACGGCCGTACTTCAAATCACCGCACAGACCAATCTTCATATCGTCAGCAGAGCCACGCATACGCAGAATGGTAATCATATCGGCAAGCGTCTGGGTCGGGTGCAGATGACCGCCGTCGCCGGCATTGATGACAGGTACAGACGAGTACATTGAAGCTACCTTGGCTGCGCCCTCTCGCGGGTTGCGCATGACGATCATATCCGCATAGCTGGATACCATGTTGATAGTATCCTTGAGTGTTTCGCCCTTAGACGCAGAAGTGGCGTTCGGATCGGAAAAACCGACAACACTGCCGCCCAGTCTCATCATTGCGGTGGAAAACGACAGGTTGGTACGGGTAGAAGGTTCATAAAACAGGCTGCCCAGCACCTTGCCGCGACAGGCATCTACATAGCCCTCCGGTCGGTCGATAATATTGCTGACCAGCTTGTACAGATCGGAAAATTCCTTTTCTGTTAAATCACATAAATCAATAATATGGCGCATGCAAACTCCATTCCTTTCTACGGTACAATCGCCCTATTCGTTATTTGTTACTGTTAATGATAGCACAAATAAAGGCGAAAGAAAAGAGTTATTTGCATATTGCGTCGATTGGATCGAGAGCGGCCGCACGAACCGCCGGGAGCAGTCCGGCAGCGGCTCCGCTGAGTGTGGAAAGTATCAGCAATCCGGCAAACACACGGCCTTCCGGCAGGAGCAGTGCTGCTCCGAAGTGCAGGAGCGCACCTGCGGCTGCCAGACCGGCGATTCCGCCGAACAGGCACAGCAGCACAGCCTGCAGGAGAAATGTCCGGCGAATATCATGCGGCTGTGCGCCGAGCGCCAGCAGAATGCCGATCTCCCCTGTTTTCTCGTGAGCGGCAGCCAGCATGCTTCCCATCACACCGATGAGCGCGACAAACAGTGTCACCGCACCGACGGCGGCAAACAGGCCGATTCCCATTTCGGCAAGCTGCTGTACAGTTTGCACCGCACCCGACATATTCTGTACATGCACGCCGCGCACCTGCTGTCGATTGGTCAGGTACTTTTCGATCTGAGAGCTGACCGAAGCAGTATCTGTCTGCGAAATGCACTGCACAAACACTTGATCCGTGCGTTCGGTTTGCGACGCGATACACGCATACGGCACATAGACCAGATGCGGTGCAACCGCCGACAGCATTCCGCCGAATGCCCCCGTCTGTGCCCGCACAACACCGCATACCGTGAAATACCGGTCGGTGCCGTTTACCTTTAGCCGAATCTTCCGTCCGGTGATATTTGTCCGTCTGTACAGCGTCTGTGCCAGATCATCGCCGACCACGGCGACCGGCTCAGCGTTTGCACACTGCCATGCGTTCGGCAGTGTGCCTGCCAGCATCTCCATTTGCATGACTTCACCGAGCCGTTCGTCTACACCGAGAAGTACCGCGTGCTCAGTTGTGTGTCCGACGCGCACGGTGCCGCTCTGCGCCTTGATCGGCATCAGCGTGCGAATGCCGTCCACATCCTGCTCTATCTCATCCGCCAGTGCGGCCGAGAGTATCGTTCCCGCGTGTCCGCTTTCCGTGTACACCGATAAACCGCTGACGCCGAGTGTCTGCAAACCGACGTCCACCTGTTTTCGCCCATACAGACCAATGGAAAGGATAAGCAGCAGTGCACCGCTTCCAACCGCAACAGAAAGCGCGCAAAGTGCCGTCCGCAGCGGACTTTCCCGCAGATTATGTGCCGCCAGTGACAGAATATCCCGCAGTCTCATGTCTGTACCTCCACCGGATCCCCGTCAGTCAATTCATCGGGCGGCGACAGAATGACCGATACACCTGTCGGCAAGCCGTCTATAATTTCAACCGTATCCTCGAGCAGATAGCCGGTCTGTACCGCGCACTGCACGGCATGGCCGTCTTGCACACAGAATACAAACTCTTGTTCTCCGCGCTGGCAAATTGCTTCATACGGTACAACCGCAGCATCGTCTCGATGGTCTGTGAACACCTTAACGGTCGCGGAATAACCGGGGCGCAGATTTTCGGTTAAGCCGTTCAAATCAAGCAGCACCTCAACGGTTGCTTCGGCATCTTCGTTTGTCAGACTAAAGGTTTTCACAGCCGCAGGAGCAATTGCGGTTAATTCGGCGTGAAAGGTGCCGTCCACTGCCGAAAATGTGATGTTAGCGCGCTGCCCGACAGCAAGCTCTCCTACATATAGCTCGGGAGACTGTGCACGCACGCGCAGCTTATCCGGATTCGCAATTTGTATGCACGGCATATCGGCCGATACACTCTCGCCCGCCTGCGGAACGGTCAGCACAGTACCGTCCATCGGCGCATACAGCGCGTGAGCGTCCTCGGCGGTGACAGTGTTCACCGTGCCGGAAATTGCAAACACGCTCTGTGCGGTCTGCCAGTAATCCGCAGCTGTTTGCAATCTGCCGATATCAGTCAGCGTACACAGAATATCACCCTTCTGCACGGTGTCGCCTGTTGCGGCATACACTGCACTTACTACACCATTTTTCGCCGGACAAACCGCTGTGCTCTCTGCGGACTCGACTGTACCGAAAATCGTCACACTATTGTAGATATCCTGCGTTTCGGCGGCCGCTGTGCGTACCAAAACCGCCTCCGGCGGACGGTGCTTCCACGACCAGAACAGCATTGCCGTCAGCACACCTGCCGTCGTAAGCAGCACCGCGCGGATCTTATTCTCCAAATGCAAAACCTCCCCTGACGCAAACTGAGTTTAGTCTGCGGAGAGGAGGTAAAAATTATGCTTACAATACGGCACGAATCGCGTCACCGACGGTTTTCGCACGCACGATATTCATTTTCTGCAGCAGGTCCTCGTCTACATCCTGCATAGGCATGATGCAGGTGTGGAAACCAAGGCGGTATGCCTCATTGATACGCTGTCCCGGATTGGACACCGCACGCAGCTCGCCGGTCAGACCGACCTCGCCGAAGCTCATGACGCCTTCCGGCAGCGGCTTGTCTCGAAAGCTGGATGCGATTGCCAGCACCATCGGCAAATCCACAGCAGGCTCGTCCAGCCGCATGCCGCCGACGACGTTGACGTACACATCGCTCGACGACAGAAACAGCCCGCAGCGTTTTTCCAGAATGGCGAGCAGCAGCACCATGCGGTTGTAGTCCACGCCGGCAGCGGTGCGGCGCGGCACACCAAACTGCGTTTTCGCAGCAAGCGCCTGCACCTCGGCGAGCAGAGGACGGCTGCCCTCCATCACGCAGGCAATGCAGTTGCCGGACGCACCCTGCGGATGACCAGCCAGCATAGCCGCAGACGGATTCTGCACCTCGAGCAAACCGTGATCGCTCATTTCAAACACGCCGATTTCATTGGTTGAGCCGTAGCGGTTTTTCGCCGCACGCAGACAGCGGAACGGACCTGCGGATTCCCCTTCGAAATACAGCACGCAGTCCACCATGTGCTCAAGGATTTTGGGGCCTGCCAGCGTACCCTCTTTGTTGACATGACCAACAATAAAAATCGTCACGTTGCGATTCTTCGCGTACTGCATCAGACTCATCGCGCATTCCTTGATCTGGGTCGTACCGCCAGGAGCGGCAGTTAAATCGCGCTTATAGACCGTCTGGATAGAGTCCACGATTAGAATATCCGGCTCGAGCAGCTCGGTTTCGTTGATGATCTGCTCCATGTCGGTCTCGGCAAGGATGTACAGCTCGGGTGAAGAAATGTGCAGGCGTGCCGCACGAATTTTGATCTGCTTGAGCGATTCCTCGCCCGAAACATAGAGCACGCGGGCATTTTTGCACATTTCCTGACACATTTGCAGCAGCAGCGTTGATTTGCCGATGCCCGGCTCACCGCCGACCAGCACAAACGAGCCGTGTACAGCGCCGCCGCCGAGAACGCGGTCGAGTTCACCGATGCCCGAATGGAACCGGCTTTCGTCTCCGGTATCAATATCCTTGAGCAGAGTCGGCCGCGATTCGCCGCGCTGAAATGTATTCGTGCCGCGTGCCGCCGAAACCGGCTTCTCCTTGAATTCGCTCATGGTGTTCCATGCGCCGCAGGACGGACATTTGCCGTACCATTTCGGACTTTCATATCCGCAGTCACCGCACAGAAAAACTGTCTTTTGCTTCATATTTCCTCCGTTACATACCGCTCTGGCTGCGTAAATATCCGCAGATCACGGCGGCAGCAAGTTGTTTGTGATAGGCTTCGTCCCGCAGCCGCGCTGCTTCAGCCGGATTGGACAGAAAGCCGCATTCGATGATAACCGCCGGGCAGTCCAGCTTTTTCATCAGATAGATGGCGCTGTCTGCCTGTTTAGCCTTGCGATGATTCAATGGGTCGCAGCCGTCAATCAGGCACTGCTGTATCTGCTCGGCCAGCGGCTTGCCCTGCACATTCCCTGTCGAGTAAAACACCTGGGCGCCGTGGTACTGCGCGTCGCTGAATTTATTCAGGTGAATGCTCAGAAACACCGGCGACGGAATGCTGTTTACCAGCTTTTCCCGTGCCTTGATATCTGCGATTTTGTTCTCTCGCACCGTGCGGGAAGGATTGTAATCAAGTGCATTTTCATCCGGCCGCGTCATAGCCGTCGGCACACCGAAGAAATTCGCCAGCACTTGCACCCGTTTTGCAATGCTCAAATTGATATCTTGCTCGGCGGTTCCATCCGCGCCGACCGCGCCGCCGTCGAAGCCGCCGTGGCCGGCATCAATGACGAGCGTGGTTTGAGCGTTCCCTGCCGTTTGCATTGCACGGGTTTTCTGCTCCATGCCAAAGCACAGCACCAGCGCCAGTGCCGCCGCGGCGCAAACGCCGCATTTCAGCCGTCTCTCCATCTCCGCACCTCCGTATCACACAAATATGCGAAAAAGGCGGAACTTATGCGTTTACTTGGGCGCGTTCAGCACAGCATCTGCACCGGTTTTATCCAGTGTGCTGATGATAACAGGCTCTGCCGTCATGCCGTCCAGCGTGAAGGCTGCGGAAACACTCTGCCTGCGAATCGTACCGCCGCTGACCGACTGCGTTACCGTGGTCGGCTGCAGCCGGACGGCTTCGTCTAAATCACCCATTGCACTTTCGACCGACCAGAGCAGTTCGGTGTACGCGTTCGGCGTATCGGCACAGATAATGGTCCAGCTGCCTGCACGCTGACTCAGCGAATCGACACATACCAGCGGTACGCGGCCATACATCGCGGCAAGGCCCTCCTGCTCAGCGGCAGTCACCAGCTCTGCCGACCATGAGCCGTTCAATTTGTGATACAGCGCACCGTCCGACAGATAACTCTGCGTCAGCAGCTGCTTATCCGATGTATTCGGCGCGGAAAGCGTCATTTTGCGGTCGGTGAGCAGTTCGTTCTTCTCGCGGTCGAACACGGTGGTCTCGCTCGTCTGCACCTGCATGACGGTCTTGCCGTCACGAGTTACAGCCACCGGAGATGCAAACTCGCTGTTGACAGAGTAATGCAGCAAAGCATCCATACCGGCGGTTGCCTCGCGGTACTGCGCGTAGCTTGAAAACAGGCTCTGATACCGCTTCGCGTTCGCTTCGGTTATCGCGTTTTCGCTGACAAGCTGATCGAGCAGCGTGCCTTCACTGTTCTTCGGCGAAACGGACAGCACCGTGTAGCTTGCCGCTGCAGCATCGTCGCGCAGGAAATTCTGCACGTTGATGATACCGGTGTCGTAAATGCCCTGCTCACGAGCAGTCTCTATCGCATTCGCATAGCTGAAATCCGCCGTATCCGAGTAACCGAGCGCACGCAGCAGGAACACCGCGTACATCTGCGCGGTGCACTTGCCGGTCGGATTGAAGGTCGTCCGGCTCGTGCCATTCGCCAGACCGTTGCTGTACAGATACTGCACATACGGCTTTTCCCATCCCTTGAGATCGGTAAACGGCGCAGTATACGTCAGCGTCTTGACCTCAGTCTCCTTGCCGAGCAGCCGCACCAGCATGACAGCCGCTTCCGCTCTGGTCGGCGTGCGGTCAAGATCGTAGCCGTTCTGCGTGCCCTGAAACAGACCCATTTCGTGCAGTGAATCTGCACAATTCGTATAATTTGCCGCAAAGGCCGAAGCGGTCAGCATGGCAGCGGCAGCCGCGCCGACGCAGACAGCGCGTAACCATTTATTCATAGTCCTATCCTCCTGAACTGATATTGCCTATAAAAATACAGTATAAGTATAGCACAAAGCCATGTGTTTTCCAACAACAAAACGGATATACTACTCGCAGAAGGAGTGTATCCAATATGACGAATATTCAAAAATGCGGCGTGATCGGCGTGGGCTTTGTCGGCGCGACCTGCGCATACACATTGGCGGTTTCCGGATTGTTCTCCGATCTGGTACTCGTGGATATGAACCGCGACAAGGCTATCGGTGAGGCATCGGACATCAATCATGGTGTGGCGTTCAGCAAGCCGTGCCGCGTCATGGCCGGAGACTATGCTGACCTCGCCGAATGCGGTCTTATCATCATTGCGGCAGGCGCAAACCAGAAGCCCGGCGAAAGCCGTTTGGAGCTGCTCGGACGAAATAAAGGCATCCTGTCCTCCGTCTTCGCACAGCTTACGGCAGTCAATCGTGAGGCGATTCTGCTGGTTGTGTCCAATCCGGTCGATGTGCTGACCTGTCTGGCGCAGCAGCTGAGCGGCTTCCCTGCCGGACGTGTACTCGGTTCCGGTACCGTGCTGGATACCGCGCGGCTCAAGTATCTGCTCGGACAGCGGCTTGGCGTGGACAGCCGCAACGTGCATGCGTTCATCATTGGCGAGCACGGCGACAGCGAGCTGGCGGTATGGTCGAGCGCTAATATCTCCGGTGCCGATCTGGACGATTACTGCCGCATTGCCGGCATCACCAAGCCAGCAGATGAGCTTTCCCGCATTTACGAGCATGTGCGCGATGCAGCGTATCAGATTATCGACAGCAAAGGCGCCACCTATTACGGTATTGGCATGGCGGTGCGGCGCATCGCGGAGGCCATTGTACGCAATGAACATTCCGTGCTGCCGGTCACTTCGATGATTTACGGACACTACGGCGTGGACGGTATTTGTCTGGGTGTGCCGACTATCGTCGGACGAAACGGCGCGGAAGCTGTGCTGGATATTCCGCTCTCCGAGGAAGAACTGGCACAGCTGCAGCGTTCTGCGAACACAATGCGCGAGATGATCGACAAGCTGGACGGATAACACAAAAGGGACAGAGCCAATGCTCTGTCCCCTGTTCTATATGCGTATTTTTAGAAGTCGAGGTTTACCATAACGTCGGAAACATCCGGCTTCTCTGCAATCAGGCCCTGATCGTACATCCAGTCAATATTTTCCTGCCAGCACTGCTCGGTCTGAGAGAGGAACTTCGCGTCCTCGGTCTCCATGAGCGGCAGCAGCGTCTCACAGGACTTCTTCTCTACATCCGGGTCGAGTGCAAAGTTTGCCTCATCCTGATTGTCGAGCAGAACCTGCAGAACATCGTCGGTATTGCTCTTGAAGTCCTCAAAGCCCTTGCTGCAAGCGCGCAGGAAGCCCTTCAGCGTATCGGAATTGTTCGCAATCATATCATCGCTTGCGAGGAAAATACCTTCGTAATACTTCGGCACACCGTAATCATCCGGGAAGAAGTAATTGACCTCGAAGCCTTCCTTCTCCATCTGCGGTACCTCGTGGTTGACCAGACAGCCGATGGTTGCATCGACGTTGCCGGTGGTCATCGAGCTCATCAGGTCGAAGCCAACGTCAACCATGTTCACGCTGTTCGGATCGGCACCGTTGGACTGCATGATGCTGCGGACCAGTGCCTCGGAAAGCTCGGTGCCTGCATAGCCGACCGTTTTGCCCTCGAGATCCTGCGGCTTAGTGATGTTCTTGTCCTTGAGCGACAGGATGATGTTCAGCGGACCCTGAACTACCGCACCGATGGACTTGATCGGCACATTCTGCTCTGCGCGAGCCTGAATCACATCCTGCTGATAGTACAGACCGATGTCTGCCTTGCCGGCGGCAACCATGCTCATGGCATCGTTTACACCTGCCGGAGACTGGATATCCACATCCAGACCTTCCTCGGCGAAGTAACCCTTCTCCTGCGCTTCGTACAGGAATGCATGCAGGGCATTCGGATACCAGTCGAGCACAACGGTCAGGTGCTGCAGATCATCGCTGCCGCTGTTTGCCGCATCAGACTGTGCGGCGTTCTGTGCGCCGCAGCCGGTCAGCAGCATGGTACCTGCTGCCATAAGTGCAAGAATACGCTTTTTCATATATGTTTTTCTCCTTATGTTAGAACAAAAATTTCGTTTTTTCTTAAAATTGTGTTATCAAGCTTATAAACTGCTGCGCCAGGTGATAATTTTCTTTTCCAGCCAGCTTACAATGCCTACTGCGATCATCGCAACCACGCTCAGCAGTACGATCGGTGCAAACACGCCAGCGCCGTCCAGCTGCGTCATCATGCGGCGGCTGAAATAGCCGAGACCGGCCTGTGCGCCCAGCCACTCGCCGATCGCAGCTCCGATGATCGACATCGGGATCGCCATTTTGAGCGCCGAGAAAAAGTACGGCAGCGCTGCCGGAATCTTCAGCTTGAGGAAAATTTCCTTCTTGCCTGCGCCGAAGGTCTTGAGCATATCGACCATATCGGTCTTCGCCGAGCGGAAGCCGTCAAACACAGTCATCGCGATCGGGAAGAACGTGATGAGCACGGTGACGAGCACCTTGCTCCAGATCGTGTAGCCGAACCAGAGCACAAACAGCGGCGCAAGTGCGGTTGTCGGAATGGTCTGTGAAGCGACGATGAGCGGGTACAGCATTTTCTCCGCCGACGGACTCGCGTCCATTACGATGGCGAGCAGCAGACCGAGCGCGATCGAGATCGCAAGGCCGACTCCGGTACACAGCATGGTGGCCGGCAGATGTGCGGTGAACAGCGGTTTGCGCAGCTCCCACAGGCGCACAAGCACCTGTGTCGGCGACGGCAGAATGTAGGCCGCATTCATGCCCATGGCGATGCACTGCCAGACGATGAGCAGCGCGAACATAAAGATCAGTGCGGGCAGATTTGCATTCTTTTTCATGCCTGCACCTCTTTTCTGAGCAGAGAAATCAGATTTTCTCTCAGCTCAAGCATCTTCGGGTCGGTCAGGCACGCACGCGTGCGCGGATACGGTGCAGGCACCTCAAACGAGTGCAGCTTGCGGATTGGTGTATCCTCCACGACCAGAACACGGCCGGACAGGAAAATAGCCTCCTCTACATCGTGGGTGATGAACAGGACGGTCTTGCTGTCCTGCTCCCACTGGTCGAGCAGCCACTCCTGCATAGTGATGCGCGTGAGAAAGTCGAGCGCGGAAAAAGGTTCATCGAGCAGCAGCAGTTCCGAGCCGGTCAGCAGCGTACGCGCGAATGCCGCACGCTGACGCATGCCGCCGGAAAGCTCCTCCGGGCGCTTGTCGCCCCAGCCGGCCAGACCAACGTGCTCGAGCGTTTCCGCCACACGCTTGTCCATCTCCGCGCGGGAAATGCCGCCGCGAATCTCCATCGGCAGACGCAGGTTTTCGTTCACCGTGCGCCACGGAAACAGCAGGTCGCGCTGCGGCATGTAGCCGCAGTAGCCGCGCCGTCCGTCGATGCTCTTGCCGTCCACCAGAATTTCACCGCTCCTGCGCGGCAGAAGCTGGTTGGTCAGGCGGAAAATCGTGGATTTGCCGCAGCCGGACGGCCCGATGACCGACACAAATTCTCCCTTCTCAAGATGGAAGGACAGACCGTCAATGATGTTAAAATCCTCACTGTCGTACTGAAAAACGACGTTACGAAACTCCAGCATGGCTTACATCGCCTCGTTCCAGGCCATGTCCCAGAACATGCTCTCGTAGCGCGAGCACGCGACGAAAATATCGGTCAGACGCGCAAGCTGCGACTCGGTATAGCCCTCACTCAGGCGCTCCATATAAGCGACCAGCTTGCGGTTTTCTGCCGCATAGTCCTCGGATGCGTAGCCCTGCACCCATTCACCGTAGAACTCATGCTGATCGGCATTCGGGTAGTTGGCGACGATCCACTTGGCGATGTATTCATAGCTGAGTGCACACGAAAGCACAGCCGCCATGATCTCCGCCGGACCTTCCTCGGCTGCAACAGCGCGCATATATGAGGTGTAGGACTCGTTATTCAGCGACGGCTTGACGCGCTCTGCGTCCTCCTCGGTGATGCCGAGACGGCTCATGTAGCTGCGGTGAATGTTCATCTCACCGCCGAGAATGTTCGCCACCGAGGTTGCGAACACGCGCATGATCTCGGGATCGCGGGACTTGACAACGCCCTGCGCGAATACCTTTGCGTAATCAAACAGGTAAACATAATCCTGCAGAAGATAAAAACGAAATTTTTGAATGTCGAGGCTGCCGTCGGCAATACCGTGGACAAACGGATGGTTCAGATAGCCTTCCCAGATGTCCTGCGTTGCGGCAAGCAGTCTTTCGGTGGTTTTGTTGTTCAAGGTGGTACCCCCAATGAAAGTATGTTGATGATTTTCCTAAGACTGACGGCAAAATTCTGCCGGCAGCATTTTTCTGCTTACAGAATCTGCAAACAGAGGTTCGGCGTCAGCTCGTCCGCGTTCAGCAGACTTACTGCGTCGATCAGGCGCGTACGAAAGGAAGCGGTGCCCTCCATCTCTTTACGCACACGCGCCTCGGCTGTTTCTCCGCAATGCTTCATCACCTCCGATGCCGTGACTGCGGCTTCTAACAATATATCTGGATTCGCACCGCAGTACACGCCGGTCAGCGAGGTGAGCATACAGCCTGCGCCGGTGATCCGCCGCAGATACGCACTGCCGCCGCGTACCACTGCGGTACGGGTTCCATCGGTAATTACATCCATCGCGCCGGTGAGCATGACGACAGCTCCGGTCCGGCGGCTGAACGACCGCAGCCACGCTGCGGATTCCTGTAAATTGTCCTCGGTCACGCTGTCGAGCGCACTGGCTTCCACGCCGGTTTCCTGCTCGGCTCCTGCGGCGAGCGCCCGCACTTCGGATGCATTGCCGCGAATGACCGAAACAAGATTTTCACTTAGCAGACGAGAACACATTTCACGCCGGAGCGTGCTGGCACCGGCGGCTACCGGATCGAGCACGACCGGACGGCCGTTGCGCTTTGCAATCTTGGCTGCACGCAGCATGGCCTCCTGTGCACGGACAGCGCCCATGTTGATTACAAGTGCCTGCGCGTGCGAGGTAATCTCCTCGACCTCACGCTCATCCTGCGCCATAATGGCCGTGCCGCCTGCCGCAAGAATGATGTTCGCGCAGTCATTGATGGTAACATTATTGGTGATGGAATGCACCATCGGTGTGCGGTTCTGCGTGTTTTCGAGAACGGCTTTAATAGTGTCGATCAATGCTTAGCACCTTCCAGTGCGCTGAGAACATGCGTGCGCTTGAGGGCGCTCAGCACCAGAACCGAAATCGCCGCACCTACCGCAGTGGACACGAGGAAGGACGGCACAAAGGTGAACAGAGCTGCCTTGGTATTGCCCATCACGAATGCGGCAATCGGGTAGGAAGCCAGACCGCCGAGAATGCCGGTGCCGAATACCTCACCAACGTAAGCGACCGGCAGCTTCGGGCAGGCCTTGTAGGCCAGACCGCACAGCAGCGCACCGATCATCGAGCCGGGAAACGCCAGCAGACTTCCCAAGCCGAGCACATTGCGAATCAGTGCTGCTGCAAAGCCCATGCCGAGCGCGTACCACGGGCCCAGCAGAACGGCGCCAAGCACATTTACCATATGCTGCACCGGCGAGCACTTCGCGCCAAGCACCGGTATGGAAAACAGGCTGCCAACGACCGCAACTGCGACGAGAACGCCTGCAATGGTCAGTTTACGGATAGAATTCTTTTTCATTGTCTTTCACTCCTCCGAAAAAATACGGCAAAAATGGTTGAGCGGACCGCACCCATGTCCCAGACCGGGTGCATGACGGATAGCGTCGGTGACGTACTCTTTAGACAGCTTTACCGCCTCGGGCACGCTGTGGCCAAGCGCCAGATTGGATGCGATCGCAGAGGACAGCGTGCAGCCCGTGCCGTGCGTGCTGGTGGTGTTGATCTGCTCAATTTCAATGCGGTGACAGGTCTCGCCGTCAAACAGTACATCCACCGCACCTGCGATGTTCTTGCCGCCCTTGACGAGCACGTTCCTGCAGCCCTTGGCATAGATGCGGCGTGCTGCCTCCTCCATGTCCTCGGGCGTGCGGATTTCCATATCTGCCAGATACTGCGCCTCCGGTACGTTCGGTGTCAGCACCTCGGCAAAAGGCAGCACGGTCTCAATAAGTGCGCCGACAGACGCCGGATCCATCAGTGGATCACCGTTTTTGGCGAACATCACCGGATCAATCACAATGTGCGCCGGCTTGTACTGTGCCAGCTTGCCGGCTACCGCCTTCATGCACTCCGGCGAGGACAGCATGCCGATTTTAACCGCATCCGGCACAATATCCTCAAATACGGCATCGATCTGCTCTTCGATCATCTTGGGTGTGATGTCCTGAATGTCGATCACGCGTGCGGTGTTTTCCGCTACGACTGATACGATAACGCTCATGCCGAACACGCCGTGTGCCGCCATGGTTTTCAGATCGGCCTGTACACCTGCACCGCCGGAGCAGTCCGAACCGGCAATGGTAAGCACTGTTTTCATTCCTGTTCCCTCCAATTTTATCATCGCTGCCGGGAAAATAAAAAACGCCTCGTTTTCACCCTGCGGCAAAACCGAAGCACTCAATCCCAGCAATGCGACAGCTTCCCTACAATGGCATTAACCAACAGGTTCAAAAGGTTGGGTTTCTCGCCCTCTCAGCCGCTCATCACAGCACCCTTGCTTGTCTTTTATATAATATCAGTATAAGCCGTGTAAAATACATTTGTCAAGTATAGAATCTTGCTGTATCTGATACGCCGTTAAAAAATAAACAAATTTTTATTTATCAATACTGCCGGATTTGCAGGTGTTGCCAAAATTGCATTTTTCGTCTCCTGTCCGGTTGACAAACGGCAAAAAGAGGTCTATTATACGAATCGTTCAGTAGCCAAATGCTTTGAACAGGACATGACGTATCCGTATCACCGTTCACAGAAAGCCGTCGGTCGTGCAAGACGGCAGCAAGGCACGGGTTCGCTATCCCCTGCGAGCAGCTTCGATCAAAGGCAATGCCGAGTAGTCGAGGCCGGATATCCACCGTTAACAGGAAAAGCCCTCCGGAAGAATGCGGTACCGGGCGGCAATGAGAGGTCGGCAGCGTACTGTCGGCAAGCAAAGTGGTAACGCGGAAGTAAATACAGCAATAGCAATGTATATGCCTTCGTCTTTGCAGGATCATCTTCGTGATCCTCCTGCATGGACGAAGGCTTTTTTGCGTACCTTTGGCTGCGGAATCGCAAATCATTTCAAGAAAGAGACGAAAAAACATGAACACACTTGTAATTGTGCTGATCGCGGCTGTTGTTCTGTTCGGCGCGTACGTTTTCTACGGACGCTGGCTGGCGAACAAATGGGGTATCGACCCGAAAGCCAAGACGCCTGCCGTTGAATTTAATGACGGCAAGGACTTTGTGCCGACCAACGGCTGGACGGTATTCAGTCACCAGTTCTCCTCAATCGCGGGCGCAGGCCCTGTAACCGGCGCAATTCAGGCTGCGGCGTTCGGTTGGCTGCCGGTACTGCTGTGGGTGCTGATCGGCGGCGTATTCTTCGGCGCGGTAGCCGACTTCGGCGCGCTGTACGCTTCGGTTAAGAACAAGGGCAAGTCGATGGGTATGCTGATTGAGAAGTACATCGGCAAAACCGGCCGCAAGCTGTTCCTGATTTTCTCGTGGATCTTCTGCTGCATCGTTGTTGCGGCATTTGCAGATATGGTTGCGGGCACATTCAACGCCTACACTGTCACTGACGCAGGCGTTACCGAGCTGGCTGCTGCCGCAACCACCAACGGTGCGGCAGGCATGATCTCCATCATGTTTATGGTATTCGCGGTTGTGCTCGGCCTTATCCAGAAAAAGTTTAACCTGACCGGCTGGAAGGAAGCCGTTGTCGGCATTGTGTGCATCGTTGCCTCCTTTGCAATCGGCATGAACTGCCCGCTTATCTTCGGCAAGGCAGCATGGAGCTATATCACCTTCGTTTATATCTTCTTTGCCGCTGTCCTTCCGATGTGGCTGCTCAAGCAGCCGCGCGACTACATGACCACCTTCATGTTCATCTGCATGATCGCAGGCGCAGTTGTCGGTCTGGTTGTTGCACATCCGACTATGAACCTGCCGGTATTCACCGGTTTTACCAATGAGAAGCTCGGCACGATGTTCCCGATCCTGTTTGTAACCGTTGCATGCGGTGCGGTTTCCGGTTTCCACAGCCTGGTTTCCTCGGGTACGTCCTCCAAGACCATCGAGAACGAAAAGGACATGCCCAAGGTTGGCTATGGCGCAATGGTGCTGGAAAGCCTGCTGGCTGTTCTGGCACTGTGCGTTGCCGGTGCTGCTGCAGCAGCTGACGGTACGCCGGCAGCGGGCACGCCGTTCCAGGTATTCAGCAGCGGTGTCGCAGGCTTCTTCGAGATGTTCGGCGTTCCGGTTTATGTTGCTACTGCATTTATGACCATGTGTGTTTCCGCACTGGCGCTGACCAGTCTGGACGCAGTTGCGCGTATCGGCCGCATGAGCTTTCAGGAGCTGTTCTCCGTCGATGACATGGAGCATGCCGAGGGCTGGCGCAAGCTGTTCTGCAACGTATATTTCTCCACGGTTATCACGCTGGCATTTGGTTTCCTGCTCACCAAGATCGGCTATGCCAATATCTGGCCGCTGTTCGGTTCGGCCAACCAGCTGCTGAGCGCTCTGGTGCTCATCACGCTCTGCGTATTCCTCAAGGTTACCGGCCGCAGCAACAAGATGATCTTCCCGCCGCTGATCATCATGCTGTGTGTTACCTTCACCGCGCTGGTGCAGCGTTTCCTTGCTATGGTAAAGGCGATCTCTGCTGCCGCCTCAACGGCTATTCCGGCCGGTGAGACCACTTGGGGAGCGGTATTCATCGCAAACGGTCTGCAGCTTATCCTTGCGGTACTGCTGATCGTACTCGGTCTGACGATCGTTATCCACTCGTTCAAGAGCTATGCCAAGAGCGAGAGAAACAGTGAGAACGCGTAAAGCCGATTCTCCATATAACAAAAACGACTTCAAAAAACGAAGCCGCAAGACTATCGAAAAACCCGGTTGCAGCCTAATCGCAACCGGGTTTCTTGATAGGAAAAATTCACGGAGTAATTACGGATTACTCATTCCTGATTATTCTTAAGGCAACACCGCACAATTAAAGCTGTTCGCGGATCAGTGCGCCCATCTCGGAGGTGGACAGTACCTTCTCACCCTTTGCGGCGATGTCCGCGGTGCGGTGACCTGCGTTGAGGACATTCTCAACAGCGGTTTCGATGGCGTCTGCCTCGTCCTTCAGACCGAAGGAGTAGCGCAGCATCATCGCGCACGACAGGATGGTCGCGATCGGGTTTGCGATGCCCTTACCCGCGATGTCCGGCGCGGAGCCGTGGATCGGCTCATACATACCCTTGCCGCTCTCGTTCATGGAAGCGGACGGCAGCATACCGATAGAGCCGGTGATCATGGAAGCCTCATCGGACAGAATATCGCCGAACAGGTTGCCGGTTACGATAACATCGAACTGACCCGGATTGCGGACGAGCTGCATCGCGCAGTTGTCAACGTACATATCGGTGTACTCGACCTCCGGGTACTCGTCCTTGATGCGGTGCATGGTTTCGCGCCATACGCGGCTGGTTTCGAGCACGTTTGCCTTGTCTACCGAGCAGACCTTCTTATTGCGCTTCATCGCCATCTCAAAAGCACGGCGGCCGATGCGCTCTACCTCATATACCGAGTAGTTCATGTCGTCCGCGCCGGTTTCACCCCAGCCCTTGTCGCTCTCGCGGCGGTAGTGCTTGCCGAAGTAAACGTCACCGGTCAACTCGCGGCAAACGAGGATATCGAAGCCGTCGCCGATAATCTCGGGCTTGATCGGACACGCATCCGCGAGTGCCTTGTGCATCTGAGCCGGGCGCAGGTTGACGAACAGGCCCAGTGCGGCGCGCAGACCGAGCAGCGCCTTCTCCGGACGCTTAGCGCTCGGCACATCGTCCCACTTCGGGCCGCCGACTGCACCGAGCAGCACGGAATCCGCGTTCTTGCAGATCTCGATGGTCTCATCGGTCAGCGGGATGCCATTCTTGTCGATCGAGCAGCCGCCTGCGAGGACCTCCTGAAAATGAAACTTGTGGCCGAACTTCTCGCCGACCTTATCGAGCACGAGCATAGCCTCGGATACGATTTCCGGACCGATGCCATCGCCCTTGACAACAGCAATATTGTATTCCATGGGATTATGCCTCTCTCTCCTTGAGCGACTTGAGCAGGCCGCCCGCCTTGATGATATTCTGGATAAACGGCGGGAATGCAGCTGCCTGCCAGCTCTCGCCCTTGGTAACGTCGGTGATCACGCCGGTGTCGAAGTTTACCTCTACCTCGTCGCCTGCATCAATGCCGTTCGCCGCTGCCTCGCACTCGAGGATGGGCAGGCCGATGTTGATGGCGTTGCGGTAGAAGATACGCGCGAACGAGGACGCGATCACGCAGGAAACGCCGTTCTCACGGAGAACAAGCGGCGCGTGCTCACGGGAAGAACCGCAGCCGAAGTTGCGGGTCGCAACAACGATATCGCCCGGGTGCATATTCTTTACGAAATCCGCGTCGATGTCCTCCATTGCGTGGGTGGACAGCTCCTTCGGGTCTGCGATATTCAGATAACGTGCGGGGATGATAACGTCGGTATCGACATTATCGCCGTACTTGAAAACCTTGCCTTTTGCGTTCATGGTATGTGTTTCCTCCCTTACTTCAGGTCGTCCGGTGCACAGATATAGCCTGCTACCGCACTTGCGGCAGCGACGGCCGGGCTTGCCAGATAAATTTCCGAGGTAATATGCCCCATACGGCCTACAAAGTTGCGGTTGGTGGTGGAAACCGCCTTCTCGCCGTGCGCCAGAATACCCATATGACCGCCGAGGCACGGGCCGCAGGTCGGCGTGGAAACGATAGCGCCAGCCTGAATGAAGATCTTGGTCAGGCCCTCCTCGATGCACTGCAGGTAAACTTCCTGTGTTGCGGGGATGATGATGGTGCGCACATTCGGATTTACCTTGCGGCCCTTGAGGATTTCAGCTGCAACGCGCATATCGTCGATGCGGCCGTTGGTGCAGGAACCGATGACCGACTGCTGAACCTCAATATGGCCGAGGTCGTCAATGGTCTTGGTGTTCTCCGGCAGATGCGGGCATGCGATGGTCGGACGAAGTGCAGACAGGTCGATTTCGATGGTCTGCTCGTACTCTGCGTCAGCGTCGGCCTCAAATGCGGTAACTTCGCGGTTTACGCGGCTCTTGATATAGTCCATCGTCTTGTCGTCCACCGGGAAAATGCCGTTCTTCGCACCGGCCTCGATCGCCATGTTGCAGATGGTGAAGCGGTCGTCCATGGACAGCTCGTGTGCGCCCTCGCCGACAAACTCCATCGACTTGTACAGCGCACCGTCCACGCCGATCTTGCCGATGATGTGCAGGATGACGTCCTTGCCAGATACCCACGGGTTCAGCTTGCCGGTGAGCACAAACTTGATGGCGCTCGGCACCTTGAACCATGCCTTGCCGGTCGCCATGCCTGCGGCGAGGTCGGTAGAGCCAACGCCGGTCGAGAATGCACCCAGTGCGCCGTAGGTGCAGGTGTGGCTGTCCGCGCCGATAATAAGCTCACCGGGAGCGGTCAGACCTTTTTCCGGCAGCAGCGCGTGCTCGATACCCATTGCGCCAACGTCGAAGAAGTTTACGATGTTGTACTTCTTGGAGAACTCGCGGCATTCGAGGCACTGCTCAGCAGACTTGATGTCCTTATTCGGTGCAAAATGGTCCATTACGAGCGCAATCTTGGTGTTGTCGAACACCTTGTCGAAGCCCGCCTTCTCCATCTCTCGGATGGCAACCGGACCGGTGATATCGTTTGCCAGCGTGAGATCTACGTTTGCCTCGATCAGCTGACCTGCCGTTACGCTTTCCAGACCCGCATGCTTTGCGAGGATCTTCTGCGTCATTGTCATACCCATAACAGCGTTCCTCCTGCTGAATTAGTCGTTAAAATACTTGTTGATGCCGTTGATGTACGCCTTGATGGATGCTTCCATAACGTCAACCGATACGCCGCGGCCGGTAACAACCTCGTTGCTGCCGTCTACGCGGATCTTGACGATAGCCTCGCTCTGTGCGTCCTCGCCGTCGGTCAGTGCGCGCAGCGAGTAGTCCTCCAGAACGATTTCCTTGCCGATGATCTTGTCGATCGCATGGAACGATGCGTTGATCGGGCCGTCGGAAGCGGCAGCGCGCTCAAACATCTCGTCGCCCTTCTTGACACGGATAACAGCGGTAGAGGTAATGGTGTTGCCAGAGTTAATAACAAAGCGGTCGAGCGTATAGCGCTCCTCGCCGGAAACCGGAACAGCACCGATCAGACCCTCGAGGTCGCGGTCCTTGATGACCTTCTTTTTGTCGGCCAGAACCTTGAACTTCTCGAATGCCTTTTCGAGCTTCTCATGGTCGAGCGTGTAACCCAGCTCATGCAGACGCTCCTCGAAGGCGTGACGGCCGGAATGCTTGCCGAGCACGATCGCGTTCTTCGGGATACCGACGGATTCCGGAGTCATGATCTCGTAGGTTTCCTTGTTGGCCATTACGCCGTGCTGGTGGATGCCTGCCTCGTGTGCGAACGCATTTGCACCGATGATCGGCTTGGTCGGTGCAACAGCAACGCCGGTAATGGTCTGGATCATGCGGCTTGCACGGTAGATCTGGGCGGTCTCGATGTTGCAGCCGATGCCAAAGTGGTCGGCACGGGTCTTGAGCGCCATAACGCACTCCTCCATCGAGGCGTTGCCTGCGCGCTCGCCGATGCCGTTGATGGTGCACTCGATCTGGTCAATACCGGCTTCAACGCCTGCCAGAGAGTTTGCAACTGCCATGCCGAGGTCGTTGTGCATGTGGCAGGACAGGATTACGTTCTCGATACCCTCGGTGTGCTCACGCAGATACTTGATGCGGGATGCGTACTCCTGCGGGATCATGTAGCCGACGGTATCCGGAATGTTGATGGTAGTAGCACCGGCCTTGATGGCGGTTTCAACGACGCGGCACAGGAAGTCGAGGTCGGAGCGGGTTGCGTCCTCAGCGGAGAACTCGATGTCCGAACAGAACTTCTTGGCGAAGGCCACGTTGTGTGCTACGGATTCCAGCACCTGCTCCGGCGTCATCTTCAGCTTGTACTCCATGTGTACCGGGCTGGTTGCCAGGAAGGTGTGAATGCGGGCAGACTCTGCACGGCGGATGGAGTTCCATGCCGCCTCGATGTCCTGCTCACGGCAACGTGCCAGCGAGCAGATGGTAGCGCCGCGCACGGTATCAGCGATTGCTGCGATAGCAGCAGCATCACCGGGCGAAGCAGCCGCAAAGCCTGCTTCAATGATATCAACCTTGAGGGCTTCGAGCTGCTTTGCAACCTCGATCTTCTCATTCAGGTTCATGCTGCAGCCGGGAGACTGCTCACCGTCACGCAGCGTCGTATCAAAAATCTTAACTGTTCTTCCCATGGTATCTTGTCCTCTCCTATTCAGAATTTTACCGGGTTTACAGGGACAAAAAAAGCTCCGTCCCTTAATCCAATCATTAAGAGACGAAGCGAAAGCTCCGCGGTACCACTCTTGTTGCCGCAGTATAGTGCGACCCCTCTATGCACATCTGACAATGCGCTCCCCTGTAACGGTGGGTATCCGTTCCCTCCTACCGGTCCGAAGGACTTTCAGCGGACAGCTCCCGGGCGAGTTTCACTGCTTCCTAACGCTGCCTTACACCAACCGGCAGCTCTCTGCGGACAGGGGTGACAATTACTTTACCCGTTCATCACCTTTATCAATATGTTTTTATATTAGACCTCTGAGCCGCTGTTGTCAAGACTTTTTTTAAGGCAGCGCCGGGCATACTGCACCGCAAACAGATTTGACAAACCTTCTCCAATATAGTAAAATAACACTGTATACAGGAAAACGCTGTTTTCCTGAGCACATCTGTTAAAAGCTGTGAAGAGAAGAGTACGCAGTGAAGTACGTCAAAGCGAGTTCCGGGCGGTGAAAGCGGAACGCGGAGGGCACTGCCGAACATGGTCTTGGAGCTTCGCACCGAACTTACTTTGTAATAGTATGCAAGGCTGCGGCGGCAAAGTCCTGCCGTTATCGAGGACGATGGGTAGCATCCTACCCGCTGAGGCGCCTTTCCGCGAGGAAGGCGTAAAGCAAGGTGGTAACACGGAAGGTTTGTCCTCCGTCCTTGCAGTGGCAAAATACAGGCCATTGCAGGAACGGAGGATTTTTTGTTTCCTGTTCCCTGCTGTCACGCATAAAACATATTTATATATGTAAGGAGAGAATACACGAATGGACAAGAAACCCTATTATATCTCAACGGCGATCGCCTATACCTCGGCGAAGCCGCACATCGGCAACACCTACGAGATCGTGCTGGCCGACGCTATCGCACGCTACAAGCGCATGACCGGTTACGACGTTTATTTCCAGACCGGCACGGACGAGCATGGTCAGAAGATTCAGGAGAAGGCCGAGGCAGCCGGCATCACGCCGCAGCAGCACGTTGACAAGGTTGCCGGTGAGGTTAAGACCATCTGGGATCTGATGAACACCACCTATGACAAGTTCATCCGTACCACCGATCCGATGCACGAGAAAAAGGTGCAGAAGATCTTCAAAAAGCTGTATGATCAGGGCGATATTTACAAGGGCGCGTACAAGGGCAAATACTGCAAGCCGTGTGAGTCCTTCTGGACCGAGAGCCAGCTGAAGGACGGCTGCTGCCCGGACTGCGGCCGCCCGTGCGTAGACGCCGAGGAGGAAGCATACTTCTTCCGCATGAGCAAGTACGCCGACCGCCTGATGAAGCACATCGAGGAGCACCCCGAGTTCATCCAGCCGGAGAGCCGCAAGAACGAGATGGTCAATAACTTCCTCAAGCCCGGTCTGCAGGACCTGTGCGTTTCCCGCACCTCGTTCAGCTGGGGCATTCCGGTAGACTTTGACCCGGGCCACGTTGTCTATGTCTGGCTGGATGCACTTACCAACTATATCACCTTCTGCGGCTACGATCCGGACGGCAACCACGATGAGCACTACAAGAAGTTCTGGCCGGCTGATGTGCACCTGATCGGCAAGGATATCATCCGCTTCCACACCATCTACTGGCCGATCTTCCTGATGGCTCTTGGCGAGCCGCTGCCGAAGCAGGTATTCGGTCATCCGTGGCTGCTGGTCGGCGACGGCAAGATGTCCAAGTCGCTCGGCAACGTTATCTATGCGGACGATCTGGTTCGCCTGTTCGGTGTGGATGCCATCCGCTACTACGTTCTGCACGAGATGCCGTTCGCGAATGACGGTGTACTCTCCTACGAGCTGATCTGCGAGCGCATTAACTCTGATCTGGCAAATGTGCTCGGCAATCTGGTCAACCGCACGATTGCCATGACCAAGAAGTATTTCGGCGGCATTGTTCCGACGCCGACCGCACCGGAAGCGCTTGATGACGAGCTGAAGGCAGTCGCACTCGGTCTGCCGGCGGCTGTTGAGAAAAAGATGGACACCCTGCACGTTGCAGACGCCATCGACGAGGTATTTGCACTGCTGCGCCGCTCCAACAAGTATATCGACGAGACCATGCCGTGGGCGCTCGCCAAGGACGAGAGCAAGCAGGCGCGTCTGGGCACGGTGCTGTACAACCTGCTCGAAGCGATCCGCTTTGCCGCTGTTGAGCTGAAGCCGTATCTGCCGGATACCGCCGACAAGATTTTCGCACAGCTGGGTGTTGAAAACAAGGGCGTTGAGAGCCTGACCTCGTTTGACGGCATGCAGGCCGGTCAGCCGGTCGGCGAAGCCTCCATCCTGTTCGAGCGCATCGACATTCCGAAGAAGCTCGCTGAGATCGAGGAGGAAAAGAAGGCTGCCGAGGCAGAGCAGAAGCCTGCAGTTGAGTTCCTGCCGGATATCCCGTTTGACGATTTCTGCAAGGTCGATATGACGGTCTGCAAGGTGCTCGCATGCGAGAACGTCAAGAAGAGCAATAAGCTGCTCAAGTTCCAGCTGGATGACGGCTCGGGCACGCCGCGTCAGATTCTGTCCGGTATTGCCAAGTATTACAAGCCGGAGGAGCTGGTCGGCAAGACGGTCGTCGCCGTTACCAACCTGCCGCCGCGCAAGATGATGGGTCAGGAGTCCAACGGCATGCTGCTTTCCGCCGAAAAGGACGAGAAGCTCAACCTGCTCATGCTGGACGACAGCATTCCGGCTGGCGCGAAGCTGTGCTAAAATAAACACACTTTACAACGGATTCCGCAGGGCGGGGTGCCCTCACCCCGCCGCACATAAACGGGAACACTCGGTTGCAACGGCGGGCTGAGGGCAGCCCGCCCTACGAATGGGTTAACAGATGTGTTATCCCATGTATAATTTCGCACACACTACAATCAACAATTTAGGAAGCGAAAATTATGACAAGAGGGCGAAATACAATGTGGATCATTTATGCGCTGCTCTCTGCGGTATTTGCCGCACTGACAACGATTTTAGCCAAAATCGGCGTGGAAAACGTGGACAGCACGCTTGCTACTGCTATCCGAACCGCTGTGGTGCTCGTGATGGCATGGGGCATGGTCTTCCTGCTGGGAAAACAGGGCGGCGTAAGCGCAATCGGCGCCAAAAGCTGGGTATTTCTTACCCTGTCCGGACTGGCGACCGGTGGTTCGTGGCTGTTTTACTACAAGGCCCTGCAGATGGGCGAAGCCAGCCGTGTGGCTCCAATCGACAAGCTGAGCGTTGTTATCACGATGATTCTGGCGTTTGTTGTCCTGCACGAGACCGTGACGGTCAAGGGCGTGATCGGCGGCATTCTGATTGCGGCAGGCACGCTGTTTATGATTCTGTGATATATCTTAAGCAAAAGAGTTAAGAACAGAGTGGAGAGTGGAGATTTATGTTTTCTGCACTCTCCACTCTTCACTCTGTTATTGAGGGTTTTACATGCACAAAAAATACTTCTTTTTTGATATTGACGGCACGCTTTCCACCGGTCTCACCACCATGATGCCGGAAAGCGCAGTAAAGGCACTGGCGCAGCTTCGTGCGAATGGCCACTTTACCGCCATTGCGACCGGACGGCTGCAGGCATCTGCAGCAGCCGTTGCCGCGCGCTACGGCTTCACGGACATTGTAGCGGACGGCGGCTGGAGCGTAACGCACAACGGCGAAATTGTCGAGATGGAGTCGCTGCCGGCGGCCGACTGCATTGCGCTGATCGAGCGGCTCGAGCAGGCCGGTATTCCGTGGGCGGTGTCGCCGGAGAATGAGAAACTATGCGTAACAACGGATAAAAATTATCTTCCGTATGCACCGGAGAACTACTTCCCTGTTCTGTGGGACCCGCATTTTGATTATCACAGGCTGGAGCATCTGTACAAGGTTTACTACGTCTGCACGCCTGATGAGGAGAATCATATTGACGCGGGCGGTCTGCCGCTTGTGCGGTACAATCCCCATGTGATTTTCGTTGAGCCGAAGGAAAAACAGCGAGGTATTCGCTATTTTCAGCAGCTTTTATCCATTCCGGATGAGGATATTGTAGTGTTTGGCGACGGCATGAACGACATCTGCATGTTCGGTCAGGGATGGCTGTCGATTGCGATGGGCAATGCCCGCGCCGCGCTCAAGGAGAAAGCGGATTACATCACAACCGACGTGGATAAGGACGGACTTTGGAACGCCTGCAGGCATTTCGGCTGGATTTGAGGAAGGTTTACTATGCTTTTTGATACACATGCACACTATGACGATGAACGGTTCGACGAGGACCGCGATACGCTGCTGGCTTCCATGCCCGAGAACAATGTCGGCCTGATTCTCAATCCCGGCTGTGATGTGGAAAGCTCGCGCAAGGCAGTCAGCTACGCGAATAAATATCCATTTGTATATGCGGCGGTCGGCATTCACCCGGAGAACATCGAGGACGGCTGGGAGGCTGATCTGGAGACCATCCGCGCACTGGCACAGAACGAAAGCAAGGTTCGCGCCATCGGCGAAATTGGTCTTGACTATTACTGGGAAAAAGATGAGCGTGCGCGTGCGCGGCAGCAGGTTGTATTTGCCCGCCAAATGGAGCTGGCGCGTGCACTGCACCTCCCTGTCATCGTGCATGACCGCGATGCGCACGCCGACAGCATGGAGATCACCCGTCGGTATCCGGATGTGATCGGCGTGTATCACTGCTATGCCGGTCACGTCGAAATGGCACGCGAACTGCTGAAACTCGGCTATTATCTGTCATTTACCGGTGTTATCACATTCAAAAATGCCAAAAAGGCGAAGAAAGTCATTCGCGAAGTGCCGATTGAGCGACTGATGATCGAGACCGATTCGCCCTACATGGCACCCGAGCCGTTTCGCGGCCGCCGTAATTCCTCGCTGTATGTGCATCGCATGGCTGAGACTATCGCGGAAATCAAGGGCATAAGTGCCGCAGAGGTTGAACGGATTACAACCGAAAACGGCAGACAGCTGTTTGGTATTTCCGGGTAAGATAAAGCAAAACAGGGACAAGAGGTAAAATCTCTTGTCCCTGTTTTGTATGGTGGAGACGGTGGGGATCGAACCCATGACCTCTTGACTGCCAGTCAAACGCTCTCCCAGCTGAGCTACGCCCCCGATTCGGCTAATAAACTTCGCATAAAAATTATAACGCAACGGATTGGTTAATGTCAAGCACAGAGCATCTGGCAGTATCACCGAAATCGCAAAGTAAAAATTGGTAGTGCTGCCGAAAATTTAGGCGGAACTGCCAAGTTTTATCCTCTCCTGTTAGCTTTGCAAACCGCTTTCTGTTATACTGTTTGCATAAGGAAGTGACAGCCATGTATTTCGCGTACGGACAGACCGAAACCGATTATCTCAAGGCCAAAGACAGCAGACTTGCCGCTGTCATCGACCGGCTCGGCCATATTGACCGAACAGTGGACACCGACCTGTTTTCCTCGGTCGTGCACCATATCATCGGGCAGCAGATTTCCACAAAAGCACAGGCGACCATCTGGCAGCGCATGCAGGACGCGCTCGGCACGGTAACCGCCGACAGCATCGCCGCAGCCGGTGTTCCCCTGCTGCAGTCGCTCGGCATGACCTTCCGCAAGGCGGAATACATCACGGATTTTGCCGAAAAGATACGCAGCGGCGCTTTCAATCTGGAAAGCGTGAAGCACATGAGCGACGCGGATGCAATCCGCGCACTCAGTTCGCTTAAGGGTATCGGCGTATGGACTGCCGAGATGATCCTGCTGTTCTGCCTGCAGCGGCCGAACGTGTTCAGCTACGATGATCTGGCGATCCAGCGAGGACTGCGCATGGTATATCACCACCGCAAAATTGACCGCAAACTGTTTGAGAAATATCATCGGCGATTCAGTCCGTACTGCAGCGTGGCCAGTCTGTATCTATGGGAAGTCTCCGGCGGTGCGATACCGGATATGCGCGATTATGCGCTTGTAAACAAATAAAAATCCGTTCCGGCTGCTTCTTCACGGAACGGATTCATCAGAAAATGGAGTGTTGACAGACATCTGCTTTTCCGTTGTCTGCACATATATAGTAGCGATATTTTCCGCGTTTGTCAACCTTTTCAGCGTTTTTTGTGCAACGTTTTAACCCGATTCGTCAAAATTCGCAATTCATCGACCGAATCAGCAAATTTTCGGTTAAAAATACCGTATAGAGAAAGTCCCTGATAGCCTTCCGCAGCCCGAGACTTGGGGTGGTTTTATGTTTCTTGGTAAACGAATTATTCCCACTCGCTCCCCAGAAGCAAATACTAAACAGATAAGCTATGACGATTTGTTCTGTGGTATCGTGAGTGTTTTAGTTATCCAAGAATTATGGTGCATCATAATTTCTGTTGTCATGTGGTTGTCGCGAGTGATAGATTGACGCAAAACCAAACTGTATTGATATTATAGCGCAGTGCTTTTTAAATTACAATATACTTTCAAAAAATACACGCATTATTATGCAAAAGCGTGCGATGTGGATTTTTTGCTCAGAGAGACACCCAATGCACCAGAACAGCTTAAGCAATATTGAAAGATATCATTGCCGCCGACACTGACAAAGTAGGTACGATCCACATCGTAATGTTCGAGGATAGTCGTCAGCACAGAGTTGACCGCTGCTGTGAAGTCATCGTTCATGACAAGGTTTTCAATACAGTC